>Ga0307517_10002933_pt1 | contig 26999 bp, 23 predicted proteins | sample 23_EM_MG_FD_194515 | JGI IMG/M metagenome (GOLD analysis project Ga0307517, IMG submission 194515) | Populus trichocarpa ectomycorrhiza microbial communities from riparian zone in the Pacific Northwest, United States - 23_EM | ecosystem: Host-associated > Plants > Roots > Unclassified | place... | reverse complement strand
ACAGAGTTTTAATTCTAGCATGTTAAATTAAATATTATTCATTTGTATTATTAATTTTAGTTAATTGTTTTTTTGCAAAAAAAAAAACAGATAAAATAATCATAATAATAAAACTAAAGTTAACTATATGAAAAAAATTAAGGGCTAGCAACGTTGCTGTTTTTTTTTTTCCTTCCATGTTAAGACAAGTTTGTCTCAAGTTACGTGGGTTTTACTGCACAACTAGTCAAATTATATTAGTTTAAAATTATTTTTTTAGTTGTGCTTCTTTCAAAAATATTATTTTCACCACATTGATGTGTGAATATATATATACATATTCGTGTGCATCGAGATTAAATCTACTTCATTCAACTAACCATTTATATTCATGAAAATTATGCAACATGTCCTTAATTAAGTAATGGAGGCCAATCCTTTTGAGTTGACAATTCATTGAGTATTAGAATACAAGCAAGTTGCATTATTTTTTTTAACAAGATGATGATTTGAGGCTCCAGTCCTTCTCTCTTGTGCTCCATCATGTCTATCTTCCTTGCTTGAAATTTGAAAAACTATGCTGCCTGCTGCCTCCAAGCCACTGCATACAGCTGCAAACAACTCCAAGCCAATCCATTAAACAAATCTTTAATCTCTTCATGTATGATCTCTTTCAAGCCCTCACTTCCCTCCATTCCTCTTCAAGACAAAAGCACTTCCAGCTAACCCTGTAAGTATTTCAAGAAGATGAATAGCGGTAGTCCTTTAGAGTCATCCACACCAAGATTTGGAGGGTTTGCTCTCACTTTTGGGATATCAATGGGTGTACTTTCAGCAATAGCAATTGCTATTCTTGCTTATTATTTTTGCACCAGGAAACCATTACCTGCAGGCCATTCTAATCATGATGGTTCCTTGTCCATAGATGATCAAGACTCGGTCGTTATAGAAATAGGCCTGGATGAAGCCACTCTCAATACCTATCCAAAGCTGCTTTATTCTGAAGCAAAGGAAAAGCTTGGAAAGGGTGATGATTCGGTAGCTGCTTCCTGTTGCTCGATTTGCTTGGCAGACTATAAAGATAGTGACTTGCTGCGGCTGTTGCCTGACTGTGATCATCTTTTCCATGCACAGTGCATTGATCCATGGTTGAAGTTGCATACTACTTGCCCAATGTGTCGAAACTCGCCTGTACGAACCCCAAGCAATGTCACCGAAACAGCTTCCAGGGAACCCCGGAGGGTGTTCTTTGATCCATGGTTTGTACAGTTTATGCACTGAAAGTACTTTTTACTCAAATTTGTGATGATTGTAGAGCTTTTGTTAGCATCCTTGTAATTTCACGAAGTTTTGTAGCTGATTACAGCTCTATATTTTAACTGAGATGATTTATATCTTAATGTTGTAGAAAACAAAAGCCATTGTCAACCAGTTACTGCTCTTTGTTCAGTTGAGATTAGACAATCACACGATTGAAATTTGTGATTCTGACTATCTGACATGCTGTCCTGAATATTATACATTTAATTTCCAACCAATTACTGCGCTTTTTAGATGAATGATGTTGACCCAGTCAAATGACAAGTAGCTCTTCCAAGTCCTATTCGTTGAGCACACGCACCTTGCCCATGTTATCTTGCCACCTGCCTTTTCTCTGCTGCCACTCTCTTTGCAAGATGTGTATATTTGGTAATTGACAATACCAAAGTTGTTCGTTGAATCACATGAGTATTGAGGAGAGTTTCTATCCATTCCTCCATTTAACTCCTTCGGAACTCATTAGTCCGTTCATCTCTTTCAGAACTGGACTGAGAGTGCTGATGTTTCTTTCAGTCAGTCTTGGTTCGAAACAATTTTAAGGACACAGAAATCTGTGACCGTTTTTTTTTCTGTTGTATGTAAAATGTCTACGTTGTTCCATCCATGTTGATAGGGTGCGCCTGTACCCTATATGCCCACAGAAGTGGTTTAGTTGTTCATTTTTCACCCATAAGAATTCCTTCCTGCCCCAAAATGAGTGGAATTAGCTACAGCATTTTTCATAAACCTCAACTTCTTCAGTTATTGATCAAGTGACCTCTTTCATAGGGCTTCTTATATGCATTTCACTTGGAAAGATTCAAAGAACACTTTCTAGGAAGACATCTATTGTTCTCACAGGAGGCTTCTTTCAAGTCAATTTGACAATCTTTATTTCACAATAATTCATAATCTTTCTGAGATCCCAAGTTGCAATTTGTGTGGTAAAGGAGATAGCTTGTGCCTGGTGCCATGAAAGACACGTAAACTATTGACAATTAAATAACTTGGAAACTACGAATTGAAACAATCTCCAGGTAGTTACTCAGAACTCAGACCTTGCATATCTACAAATTCACAGCCCCACTTCTCCCTCCCTCCTATCCACAGTTGAATAGTTCAGGAAGCATGAACAGCTCCCCTGAGCACAGTCATCAGTCAAGTTTTTGTGGTATAGGATGTGCCATGGTAATTTCTTTTGGCATCCTACTTTTGATCATTATCATAATTTTTGCCTCATATATCTGCACCCATGGCATACAAGATCCTTCCAGACTCACCCCTAGCAACGAAGGCAGCTCCATTACTGACCAAGGCTCCGTTGCAATTAATCCCGGCCTTGATGAAGCCACTCTTGCAAGCTACCCTAAGTTGCTATATTCACAAGAAAAGTCTCAACAAAAGGTTAATCATTCACTAGATTCTTGCTGTTCTATATGCTTGGGGGACTATATAGACAGTGATGTGTTAAGGTTATTGCCTCATTGTGGTCATACTTTTCATCTTAATTGTGTGGACTGTTGGTTAAGGCTGAATCATACATGCCCGATATGCCGGAACTTGCCTGTGCCTACTTTCTCGATTCCTCTTGCTGAAGTGGCACCATTGGCTACGTACAGATATTGATTCAAAGATTGAATGTATTTCTTTTCCCTTTTTGAAAGGGCAGGCTCCTAGTGTTTGCAGACTTGTATCTTCGTAGAGTGGAGTGGCATGGAATCCATTGGAGTTCATGTTAGGATTTCTCGAACGAAATAGAGATATCAACAACTGATTTTTTAGCAATCATGAAGGAATTTTAGACATTAAAATGACATGAGATATAATGCTATTCTATAATTCAAACTTCAATGAGCTCATATTTTGCTTGTTCTTATGTGATGTTAGAAGGAAAGCTATATCTGCCCGTACGTAAGCTTGTTCATCTAATAGTCCTGTAGAGGCTTTTTCGGTTTTGACTGTTACTCAGGCTAGCTTTTGCTCACCGAGACTAAGTCCCGTAGAGGTTGATCTGCACAGATAACAAATTAGTCAAGTGCACTAATCAAGGAAATGTAGGTTGTGTACCTAGCTAGTAATCAACCTTCAAGCTGGCCACCAAAAGATGTTTAGCGTCATGATGTTCACTCAAATGAGTGGAAGTGAGGTCTCGGGTTCAATTCCTATGCGTTGAGCACACCTTGTCGCTTATAGAGGCCCTCTGCAGGTTAAAAGTCTATATTGATTAATCTGGATAGCCGGAAGCTTCTTATAAATTCCAACCAGGGAGTTCAAGTCCTATGCGTTGAGCACGCCTTGTCGCTCACAGAGGCACTCTGCATGTTAAAGTCTACATTGACTCATCTGGATGGCAGGAAGCTCCTCATAAATTCCAACCAGGGAAAGTGACCAAACCAGGCAAGTGTCATTACACTTCTGTGGTTTCTTTGTTGTAAGAACTAGACTTGCTAGAGAGAATTTAATCCATTGATTAACTGGTACTGCTTTGGACTATTTCTGAGATCTTTGTGGGTAAAAAAAAAACACATATCGCTTCCAGCCATTGTTCTAGCATGAGAAAGACAAACAGAAATGCCCTTGTTTTCAAAATAGCTAAGAGCTTTTCGTTTTGTTGTTCTGCATTGAACTCTTCCTGACTAAGTTCTTAATTTTTCTGTGGCAAAATCCTGAACTTTTGATAGGTACCATATGTAGCATGGGATTTGGGAACAGTATACCCAAATGGGACTTGTGATTTGTGTTGTTACGTGGTTTAGTTTGATCATAAGTTAAAAATAATAAAAAATAAGTGATGTTCTTATTTATTGTCCTTCTTGCTAAGAACTGGTTACAATGGTTTTTTGGTTGCTCATGTAGCAATTCCCATGTTACTAGAACTGGACTAACAACAATGTTGTTCCAGTCAATTTTGGTTTGACATTGCTAATGACACAAAGTTCTTACAATCAACATCCACATCTCAGTGACGAAACACGAATTCAGCACATCTTATCCTACTCTGGCTAGACTGGCCTTGATGGTTTAGGGTTACTCTGCCCAAAAAAGGAAAAAGACCAGCAGAAAGAAATTTTCTCCTGTCCCAAAATCTGTGGAAGACTAGAAAGTTTCTTATGAGCCACACTGCTTGAAATTTGACCTTTCGCTACCAATTCACTTGGGAAGACTCAAGAACCTCAAATTTCTAAGAAAAAACGGCAGTATTTATTGCTCTCACAAGATCTTTGTTTGTCAAATAAACAATGCTTATATTCACATTGAAATTTGTCTGTTAAAGGATAACGCCTGGACCAAAAATCATGAATCTTTCCCATAATAGTGACAGAAACGTTGACAAATGCCAGGTAATAACTCCACAACTTCAGAATTACCGAACAATTTCCAGGTAGTAAGTACCTCCTAAGATTGTCAGAGCTTACTTGTCTTTCTTTCTCTCTCTAACTCTCCATCCCTCTCTCCTTTCCCATATCTCCCTCTATACATACTTAATCCTATAGATCAAACCCTAAACACAGCTGAATAGTTCAAGAAACATGGACAACTCCACAGAATACAGTGGCTCCGCAGGTATTAATGGATATGCATATGCTATCGGAATGTCTTCAGGTGTCCTAGTTTTGATCATAAGCATAACTCTGGCCGCATATTTCTGCACCTACGGAGTAGATTCTCCCACACACACAGGTACAAACCAAGGCGACTCCATCACTGACCATGACTCCATTGTGATGGAACTCGGTCTCGACGAAGCCACTCTTGCAAGCTACCCCAAGTTGCTCTATTCAAAAGCAAGGTTAGAACCCATGGGTAATGATTTACTACCCTCTTGCTGCTCTATATGCTTAGGGGACTATAAGGATAGTGACATGCTAAGGTTGTTGCCTGATTGTGGCCATGTTTTTCATCTCAAATGTGTGGACTGTTGGTTAAGGCTGCATCCTACATGTCCGATTTGCCGGAACTCTCCTATGCCAACTCCTTTGTCGACTCCTCTTGCTGAAGTGGCACCATTGGCAGTGAGCAGATATTGATTCGAGAGATTGCATGTTAGTTTTTCCAATTTCTTGTGGGGTCAATCTGAGGTTTTCTAGTGTTTTTAGACATATTTTGTGCAGATATTAAAGTAGTGTAATTCTCTACAGTATAACAGAGATTTTAACATGATGTTTCTGGCAATCATGTAGGGATTTAATTTAGACAGTCAAATCGAATGTGGAACATATGACAATTCTCATATCAGCCATATTTTGCTTCATGTTATGTGACATCGATGGCCGCCAAATGAAACTAAGAAGGTTTGAAGCAAACCAAAAAGATCAAGTGTTTCCTAAGAATGATAGACAAACTAAAAGCCTAGGATCGCTGGTGATGATTTTTTGAAAATTTAATTAGCCTGGAAATAGAGCTCTCGAGTTGGATAATCAATTAATTAATTGGTTTTAGTAATCTCTTTTATTTTTTCTAGCCAAGATAATTAATAGCATATACTTGGTCATTGGTAGGGTAAAGCTGCTCATGACTAGTACATGTAAAAGATCCTTTTTGGTGGAGGTGAGGACTCTTTGATGCTTGAATAAGTAATTTTTAGAAAGATAAAATATAAAAATATTCTAGAGAGAAATGCTCTAAAAATATATATGCAATAAAGAATTAAGATTGTGAACTTTTTTTTCCAATAAGTCTCATGGTGTATTTATAGCTCGTGAGTCTTGTATTTTTGTAAAAAAGAGGGTCTTGAGTGTAATCCTACCCTAATATCATTTAATGAGAGATAAATATCTCTTACATCTATATTAATGTTTAATGAAAATATGATGGGTTCTTGGAGAATTTTTATACACCTATAAAAGTGTAGAGATATTAGATTTTAAAACGTCAAATATAACTAATCACATGAAGATTGAATTCTTCCCCAAGATTAGATCTAAGGGAGGTTGATCATTCCCCTGGATATGCTAAGAGAGAATGGTCGTTACCTTGAACTTGACTAATTGCTAACTTCAAGTGTCTTGAGTCTAGCATATTTGTCAGGCTCACGTTGTCTTAGACTTGACAGATTGCCAAGTCCAAGTGCATTGGATCTAACATGTTTGGCAGGTCCACGTTCCTCTAGACTTGGCTAACTAACTCGTCCATGTTACTTTAGACTTGACTGACTGTCAAGCCTAAAAAGTGTTCGGGTTTGATTGGCGTCAAACCCAACGTTCCCGGAGCTTGGCACACTACCAAGCTCAATAACGTCTAGGTCTAGCCAAACTCAGCATGCCCGAGGTTTGACATATTGTCAAGCTCTTATTTGAGGCATGCTCATTCATTTAGATATGTTTAAAAAATAAGGATCATTAGAATTATTTAAACCCATTAAAAATAAATTTATCAATTAGGATTGAGTTTAACGGTCACTAATAAAATAAAATACCTTTCAATGCTTAAATAAGTACCAGTAACAAGAAATGAAACTACAGAGATTGTGTTGTGCATGTTTCTTAAGAAGATGCATGATTAGAGGTTGGAGAAAAAAAAGTGTTTGAGAAATAGGAACCAAAATCAAGGATGCGTTTGTTTTCTGGAAAGTGGTTTCTGGAAAATCACTTTCCAAACTTTTCTGTGTTTGCTTGTCTTTAGAAAAGTTGATCAACGGAAAACACTTTCCAGTCAAAGGAAAATTTGGCTTGGTTTTCAAGAAAGTGTTTTCCTTTTATTTTGGGTGGAAAACACTTTTCAGAAATTGTGAAAATTTTAGAAATATCATATTATTTGTTGATTGTATCAAATTTGGTCCTCAAACTTTTGATTGCTATATATATATATATATATTTTGTTTTGAATATTTGTTTTTCAATTTCATCCCTTAAAATTTAATTTTTATATTAACTTTGGTCCTCATTTTTATAATTGTTATTTGCTTTTCCCTTATCATTTTTTAATCGAAATTTTTTATCTATCAAATTTGATCCTCATTCTTTTGATTGTTACTTATTTTATTTGAAATAATTTATGAAATGTTAATTATTATTATTTTAATTTCTTCATCTTTTATTTTTTTTATTTTTTAGATTTGATCTCTATTATTTTGATTATTATTTATTTTATTTGAGATAATTTATGAAATTATATTTTTTTTCAATTTTATTCTCATTCAACATTTTAATTTGTAAGATTTGTTCCTTATTATTTTAATAAACTTGAAAAAAATAAAACATTAATAAGTTATTTTCCAGTTCATTCTCCATGACATAATCAAATACTAAAAAATATTTTTTAATTTATTTTTATTACACTATCAAACATCAAAAAATAATTTATTTTTTTAAAATTTACTTTTTAAAATAAATTATTATTCAACAAACAAACAGAATGAAATAATAAAAAAAAAGGTAGAGAGTGGAAGGCACTGCTTGGGCGGCTAGCTTAGGGGCAATTATTTCAGGAATTAGTTTAGTGGCAACACTGTTGATCTCGAAAAAGAGATGATTGGTTGGCCGTGCTCTCGAAAAAGCGTGTCCGAACACGGCTCCAAGACATAATTATGATAAAGGGGCCACTCAACATTTATTAATATAGAGTATTCATAAAAGTAAAGTAAGTGGGGGGAAGGGACCTATGATCACTGTATGCTCGAGAGGGCGACCTACGGTGTGCTTATGATCCTTTGTTTGAGCTTTGCTCGGACTAGCTGGGTTTATCTTCGAGGTCGTGACAGTTTCGAGGGCAGGTAACCCTATCCGAATACCGGCATAGGACAACGAACCTATCAGGTCCTGGGCTGTTATTTGCATGGCCACTGCCTCATGTCTCGTACCTTTTTTTTATTTTTATATATAATTATAGATGTTTAAACAGTTTACATGAATTAATCCTTCAATATATTATATCTAAATTTTTAATCATCCTATAAAATTTATGATACTTAAACTAATAATATTTTAAAAAATAAATCTAGAATCAGATTAATTAAATTACATTCCACGTGATTCTTCCATGTCTCCTCGTACTTGTTCCAAGGCTAAGTAAGGGATAGGATATTACCCGAGCCCGCTCACATGGGGATCGAAAGTCCAAGACTTGCCAGGAGGCTGGTGTTTGCACAGAAAATAAAATAATTAAACAAGTATATTCTTGAATAAATAAACAAATGGACGAAGATAAGACCAGCATCTTTCAGTTCATTTCAAAGGTAATACTTTAAGATTTCTATATATACAATTAATCCCTACCAAACCCCATCATATATACTGTGGAAATTTATATTGAAAACTTCGGAATGATTGGAATTGCACGTTTTTAAGCATGACTACAAGTAATTATCTCTTAAAGTCTACTCCCAAGTACTATTCTTTACATAACCATGCTTTAGATGCTTGAATCTCAAAAGAATAAACAAGAGATTTAATTATCAAAATATTATTAATTATAACTCTTTATGTAAAAATAAAAATAAAAATAAAATGTTAGTATTAAATAAGAAAAAAAATAGAAAAAAAATATATTTAATTATCTTCCACGAGCATGAAATATTTTACTAAAATCTTATTGCAAAAAACAGCTACCCCCCTCACAAGCAAGTCGCGTCTAATCCTTAACAAGCAGATGGTTTTCGTCCCTCAATCTTGCTCTCTCCATTATATATATATCTTGCTTGAGGTTTGGAAAACCACACAGCCTGTTCTTGCTTCCTCTCCTCTCATTACATACTGCTGCACAAGTGCAAGCAAATCCAAACCAACCGTTGAAAAGATCATCGACTTGTTTATATATAATCTTTCAAGCACCCCCACGTCCAGCTAGCCCAGAAATCATTTCAAGAAAGATGAATAGCAGTCGTCCTGTAGAGCACTCATCAGCAACAGTTTTTGGTGGGTTTGCTCTCATTTTTGGAATATCCATAGGTGTTGTTTCAGCAATAGCAATGGTCATTCTTGTTTACTATTTCTGCACACGGAAACCAATACCAAATGACCCTTCTGTGGACGATGGCTCCTCATCTGATGGCGATCCTGTTACTATTAAAATAGGCCTGGATGAAGCCACTCTTGATACCTATCCAAAGCTGCTTTATTCTGAAGCAAAGGAAAGGCTTGAAAAGGGTGATGATTCGGTCGCTGCTTCCAATTGCTCAATTTGCTTGGCAGACTATACAGATAGTGACTTGCTGCGGCTGTTGCCTGAGTGTAATCACCTTTTCCATTCACAGTGCATTGATCCATGGTTCAAGCTGCATACTACTTGCCCCGTATGTCGAAACTCGCCTTCCAGGCCACCTCAGCGAGAATTCTTTGGTACATGGTTTCTACGGTTTGTGCATTAAGAGGTTTTGCTGGAAAACTTATTCTGACTGCAGAAATTTTCTTAAGACCTTTGTAATTGTGCAAACTACAAAGTTTTGCAGCTAATAAAGCCAAGTATTGTAAAAAAACACAATCCATCAGATGCAAGGATGCAGCCGAAATGCCATGGAAATTAGACCATGATTCATTTGCGCATAACAAGGTACTCGAAATTAGACCTTCAACACATGATTCTGATCGGCAGTTGTTCATTATTTTGTCCTGAATGCAAATACATTTATACATTATCAACCAATTACTGCTCTTTGCGCGGCAGAGGTTAAACAATGACTTAGATTGTGACTTGTGACTCTGATTTTTTGTCCTGAAATGAACATTGAGATATAATTTTCAACCAATTACTGTTCGTTGGTTGAAAGATCCCTCATATGACATCCACCACATGATGTATGATTAGAATAAGGACAATAACCTGGTGATCTAGTTCCATTCTAGTGAAGTTGATACAATTCATAGATTTAAAATTGCTGGCCCTTGGAAGCATGAAGGATACCTCTACTAAGAAAAAGTCAATTAATGCAGGAGTATTTTACAAGCATGTTGCAGCATAGAATCAAATTGTTATTTTTAAACTCGAGTGCTTGGCAACTAGTATCCTGAACTTGATTACCGTCATAATTAATGAGTTAATTAACATATATATAGTCAAATTTCGAGCACATTCCCAATTTGACATTAAAAATATTGGCAACTTGTGCTCATGAGTTGTGTTGATCGACAAGTCCACCAGGTTTTATCAATTTAAAATTTAGATGTTGAGATATTAATTGCTCAACTAGCATGCACAAACAACATCCCTTACAAAATGCGGAAGCCACTAGCCTGAGTTACAACATGAACCTGTGAGTCTGTGTGGTTCCATGGGACTACTACGAGGGACCAGTGGTTGCGACACATTAGTCCACCCACCTTGCGATGGTCCAGGTGATGAACTAGCTGCCATACACCTTTAATATGTGGAAGATATGTGCTCGAATCTCATACAAACCATTTGATTAATCACATGTTTCAGCAATGTCAAGGAGATTATGAGTCCATCCTGGGATAGGATTTGTTAGCTTCCACAGAGAGTCTTGATTTAGAGCTTCAAGAATCCGCTCTAGGAATTTAAAATGAAGAAGATTTTCCACTCTCAATCTTTTTAATGAATAAAAAGATGTTAGGTTAAATGAAGGAGACACTAAAGAATCAAAGTAACACAAACAACGTCCCTAAACATAACGCACAAGCCAATCCAACAACCGTTACACCAGAATTAGCACGCAATCCCTTTCTTCTTCCAGCGTTAGGAGCTATTGGACTATTGTTAGGTACAGAAGGTTGTGATACATCAGTCCACCCAGCTTGAGATGGTCCAGGTGCTGGATATGGACTCAAGGTTGGAGGCGAAGAAGGCGGTAGCGACGGCAAGGGTGACGGGGCTGGTGAATGCCCTGTAGAATAGTAAAACTTGTGGACCACAACCGAAAATCTTAGGCCTAGATCACAGTAATTCGAGATGTTGCAAATGTAGTAATTTACACCTTCATGAATTAATATTGCCAATGCTGGACTTCTTGTAAGGATCCTTATTGGATTAAGAGCAGTGCAGCTCTCGTAGTCTAGCTTTGGCACTTGTATCGCATTGAAGAACTCGTATTCAAAGTCAAAAACTGCATCCGAGAAAATTAACTAAAACTGATAAATGTTCCTTAAACAATGATCATCCATCATCGATTGATCCTTATAGAAAAAAAAACACTGGAAAATGTATTTTACGTGTTGCGCGGATGGGAACGAGAAATCATCACACGAATCTGACTCACCGAAACAATTTTAATTTGATGGATGCAATGGACATAAGAGTTAGTGAGACATACCTAAGACATCACCGATATAGAAAGTATGAGAGGAGGACCAGTTGCAGTAAAAATCAGGATGTGGTGGGATGGACCAGATAGAGCCTCCCACTGTGTACCTTAAACCAGAAGTGGCATCAAATGTTGCAATAATGGCTTGTGCAAACAGTATTGCAATGCAAGGATGTCTTTGCAGAGCCATTGAGGGAGATGGAAGGTTTGTGCTCCAGTACCGTTACAGAGCAGTGAGGAATTTGGAGGAGGTAGAGAGGAAGATGTCTGAAGGTGGTGGGAGATATTACCATATTCATGGATGTGTAACTGACCAAAGGACTAATAATAGCTGCTAGCAGCCCAATCAAGAAATATATGGAAACAAAATCCTCCCTTTTCACAATTTCTCAAGTCCAAAAAAATCCCATTACTTCAACGATATTCATCATTTTGTATTTTATTTACTTGTGATTGACGATTAATTTATTATGGATTTTTTTTCTGTTATGCTTCTTGTCTCACCTTTGTTAAATCTGGTTTATTCAGATGATTTAAATACTGCATTCTTTATTTGTGTAAAACTCCATGAAAAAAAGGTTATTTTCCATAAAAAAATAATAATAATAATTCCTTTTTAGGGTTTTTTCTTTTCTTAAGTGGTGGGCATGAAATAAGAGGGCCTAGCCCAGTACAATGAGACATGGAATGGGCCCATCTGCAAAAACATGGCTAACGACCCACCAAACCCCCATTAAAGGGCTCCAAACAACTTGTTGAATATTTAACTTTTTTTTATATATTCTTAGAAAACTTTTGTTATTTCCGTTCATAAAACACCTTTTTTAAAAAATGAAAAATTCTAATTTTAAGAATATCTCTTCTTAAATCACTAATAAATACATTTCAACCCTTATGAGATTTATAAGTGTTTTTCCGTTCAACTATTAATATTTCTTGAGAACTATTTTTTACATTAATTTTATTATAGTTATTAAACTTATTAATGGATTAATTAGAAAAACACGTGTCGGGGCTGAGTTTCAATTTGAATAAAAAATGATATTAACTTAGTCGAATCTAACTAGTCAACATCAAAGAAATAATAATAAAAAAATTGATGTTATTTTTATATAAAAATAATAATTAACTTGGACACCCAATAACTCAAATTTGTTTTATTTCAAGTCATCCTTTACCTCTTGCACCTTGTAATTTCACTTCGAAAAAGGAAGGTGGGAAAGGCACATAAAGCATGATGAATATACTCAAGAAAAGGCCAAAGGCCAGCAAAGAAGTAGGCCCATGACATAGATTATGACCGTTACCCTGTGGAAATCATCACCCCACCAAGCTTCATCACATGGAGATACACACATCACTCACTGATATAGATAGGTTGCAGATACTCTACTTCTAGTCTCACCTCATAGAATCCCTCCCCTTTTGTCCCCGCACAACTTTTTTTTTTTTTTTTGAATTTTTAAAGTCATAAACAGCTTGATAGCCGTTGAGGCTGAAAACCCTCTCTTCCATCTCTATCAAAGTGAACCAGAAGGAGAGAAATTTGTCTCTATCCTTGATCATTTTCGAATCTTCTTGTACACATCTTTATCTACTTCTCCGTATCAAATTTTGAATACCCAAATTTGAAGGAGCTGAAAAGATGAAGGGAATGATGAAAGGGAAGTTGATGAAGAAGCTCAAGTCAATCAAGCCAATTGGGTACTTGAAGGAAACTAGAGTTCTTCAAGTGAATGCAGCAGATGGGTTCATTGAGACGTTCATAAAGAAGCCGATTCTCAAAGCTCAAGCTCAAGCTGAAACCCCAGAGGTGATGGTATGCAAAGAAGTGGAGCAAGAAAAGGTTAAAGATAGCAGCTTTGTTGTTAATCAAGAATCAGATGTTATCGATGTAAATGAGCTTATGAGAGATCTTGAAGAGGAGGAGGAGGAAATGGAGGTCGATGATGATAAGGAAAATGTTAGGCCAGTAGTGAAGGCAAGAGTGGATCTTTTTGGGGTTAAAGATAAGGAGGAGTCAAAAGGGTCTAATTTTAGGCAATCCCCGTTGTCAGAGATTGATATCTCATCTTTCCGGCGACCGGATTTGAATTCTGGGAGCCTTTTTGACCCGAATTTGTTGTCTGCCTTTGAAGAAGCAGTGAAAGAGCATATGAGAGTGAGTGAAGAGGAGAGACGAGCAAGAATTGAGAAAGAGAATCTTGAAAGAATGAGAGAAGAACCAGAGAAGAATTTTGAAAACCAGGAAGAAGAACCACCATTGAAGGCTCGTCGAATTGAGGAAGGTGATGATATTGACCCTATATTAGGCTTCCAAGAGATGTGTCCACCAGGTGGTAGTGACTCAGTAATTCTCTACACAACATCACTTAGAGGGATCAGAAAAACTTTTGAGGATTGTAACAGCATTCGCTTTCTCTTAGAGAGTTTTCGGGTACTATTTTTCGAAAGGGATGTGTCAATGCACATGGAGTTTAAGGAGGAGTTATGGAGGGTTTTGGATGGCAGGGTGAACCCTCCAAGGCTTTTCATTAAGGGGAGATATATAGGTGGAGCTGAGGAGGTTTTGGCTTTGCATGAACAAGGTAGGTTTAGAGTGCTCTTTGAAGGGATTCCAATTGATATATTCATTGGTTCACCATGTGAAGGATGTGCTGGATTTAGGTTTGTGCTTTGTTTCCATTGCAATGGCAGCCATAAGGTTGTTGCAGAAAATGGGTTGTCAAGTACCTGCCAGGATTGTAATGAGAATGGGCTGATAATCTGTCCCCTTTGCTGCTGAAGATAAATTGTGTTGGAGTTGTCCCTTGTTACTTGAAATTCTTTTTCTTTCCAGCCTTGCTTGTTTGGAGGGTGCTGTCATCATTACAAGGATTCCTTCCCATTCCTTTTTGTAATGCCTGGAGTAGAATATAGAACCAGCCTTTTCCATGATCGCTATGTAAAATTCATAAAGAATAAGCATGCTATACCTTTCTAAGAAGCTTCATATTCATTTTCAATGTAGCCATTCTTTGTGTGAAACTTTGGTATCTTTATGACTCACTGTAGCAGCAACAGAGCCATTTTTCTGTAATAAGCATAGAAGTTGAGATTTTCTTTCTCACCCCATTTTCAAGCATCAAAAGTCAAAATCAACCGATGAGAAAAGCATCCCCATTAATTAACATTTTGATAAAGTAGCCAAGACTTTTGATTTGTAAACCGCGATTAACAAGTGCTCAATGATACAGGAGAGTGAAACTGGTATCAAGATAGATATCTCCACCTGACTTTCAGTTGAGAATTTTGAATTTAGTTTCTGCTTCGTAACAGCCATTGCAAACACTACAACCATAAGGAAAACAGGCTCGGCAATTTTATATATATCCTCAAGCAACACATCTGCTTTCCCATGCAGCAAGAAAGCTACCTGCCGATGCCCAGAGTAGAATTCTTGACAGAATCGCCGTACCATATTTTCCACTATAGTGTTGTCCTTCTCGTCTATTGAAATGTGTTGATTGCAGAAAACACCACCAGTTGCCCCTTCTTCCTTAAGAGTGACACTGCTTTAACGCTCTTTAATCTTGCCAGCCTCCAAGTCCAGTTGATAATGTGTTGGCTCAAGAATCCTTGCATATACATGCTCTAAGGGAAATATCTCTGTTAATAATGCTGAAGCAAGGGATATAAGCAGAGAAGGTCGGGAAGACACTGAACCATTCCGAGCGAAAGCTAACTAAATGCACAGAAGCAGAAGACTGGTCGTGCAATCATGACCAGAATTATCTAAGTCTCTACTTTTAGAAATAAAACCTTGTCACACAGACTATCCTATTTTCCGCAGAAACCCTTAGGATGGAAATAATTAACAATCCCTGACCACTTGATGGAGATCTATTCGATGCTCTCAGAACACCCAGCTGCAGCCATGACAATAGCAAATGGAACATAGTCTGTCTTTGAAGTGTCTAAAGTCTCTTAAGCAAATATTTGCAACTTCTCCTGCGAACATGATTTGATGAAACCAGATATCACCCATTCAGCCAAATGTAAGATCGTGAGCCCATGAGAAACACTACCAGGTGGCTAATCTTCCTTTCCCCAAATCCCCAGCAACGCATTCAAAATTCGAACATTATGAACAACCACAGAAGAACATAGAGCATACCCAATACCTGCAAGAACATCTGGAATGACCCTGCCAAAGGGACTAACCAATCTGTACTCATCCTCCAACAACCTACAGAGCAACTCCAAGCAGACTGTTTTAGAGGATTCTGATACAGAAAGCACAAAAGAAAAGGCACCTAGTAGCAGTACACTTTCAGAGAGAAACTCGGGGCTCTTCTTAGAACCAAATTCAATAGCTAAAAGATGAGACAGTGACACCACAGCCGAATCAATGAGTACAGAAGAGGGTCTTAAGGACTTTCTGACCCAGATATAAAGAGTCCGGAGAAGGAGAGGATATGCTTCATGGGGAATCACGAGGTTTGTAGAGGATAAAATTGAAACTAGGAGCTTCGCTTGGGGGGTCAGCAACATGAAGGGATGTGCGAGCATCAAGAAGAATTTTCAAAGACAGAAAGCGATGGGACTCGAATGATTGGTGTTGAAGGCAGTCTCTGAGCTCAGCCCATGATTGAATGATGGCACAGCCAGATGAAGTAGAAAATTGGTCTGCAGAAGTGTCGCTACTACTACCACTTGTGCTCCCCAGCCATTCTCAAGGATAAGAGTATTGGCCTGTCTAGCCATCTTACTATTCCGAACTGCAAAAACCAGTTATGTAACTCTTCTTCAGATGCAAAAAACAAAAACCAACACCCAGCAGTGCATAAGCATAACCTATATCCATTAAAACCTGTTTAAGAAATGTGAGAAAGGCCAGAAAATGTTCTAGTTAGCTATATTCAAGATTATTTAAAAACCAAGCTCTAAAATACAAGAACTATCATCAAAATTCAACACCGAGGTGAAACAATCCCAATAGGATGAGTTATCAGTTAGCTTCCAAAATTAAAGTTAAAGAGCAGAGAACCATGTAGGATCACACGTGTGTGAAAAAGAAATGATCTTTAAACAACATGGATATGTCTAAAATCCATCAAAATATTTGCTTCAAGGTCAAAAACATAACCAGCAAAGAACGTATGTGAAAAAGAAATGAACTTTAAACAAACCCATGTTCAGAATCCATCAAGATCACTGCTTTCAAGTTAACTGAACAAAATATGAAGGATATAAGAAGGATAAGGAAAACCCATCTTGGAAAAAGTAGGGAAAAGAAGTAAAATTGTGGTTCTTAATGGGAGAAACGAATGCTCAAAAGCTTTTCAAAGACAAAATTAGCCATTACTTATTAATAAAAAAATTATATATTCATGAATATTTATAACTCATTTTAAGTTATTAAGTTAAATTAATAACCAAATAATTTAGAATTTAAATCTTATCATTTTATTTCTCAATCAAAACAAATTAAAAAAAAACAAAAAAAATGAATAATATTCAATTATGAACCCAACAATATAGATCTCAAATCAAACCAAATACAAAAAAAAAAAGACACAAACATATTACAAATCATGTAAATATCAGTAATTTACTATTTATTTATTTCAATTATCACAATTTTATCAAAATATTTTTTATTTTAAAAAACACTAATTCAATTTCATTCAATTCGGTATAAATTTGGGTTAAATTATCATACCTACACAAAAACCCATCAAGTATCTTCTTTTTGTCTTTATAATAAGAAATTAGATTTCAAGTTCAAGAGCATGAAGCTCTATTGTTGTAAGAGACTGGTCGTTGCCTTAAAATTAAGGAATCTTCAAACAATCCAATTCCGAATGAAGCGAAAACATCATGTGAAAAATGGAGTGATGTCTTCTCTTAACGGCTCAATCTGCAATTTCATTCCATCCCATTATGGCTCAGAGGCCTACATAGAGTAAGCCAGCCCATTAAGATATCCCAAACTATAAAATTTAATTTGGCTCACACTGTTGAAGGAGCTGTGTACGGCCATAGGACGCTGATGATAGTATATAACTCTTCCCCAGTATTTATGCTCTCTCAAATGAGTTGTTATCGTCTCCAAAACATCCTCACCGCGCTCCCTGCTTGCATAAACATCACTTACAACCCGCAACCCTGCTACCTCACATTTACCTCTCCCCCATCAAATAATTCCAGGTTTTGTTTTCTTACAAATGCAATGTGAAGAAGTGCCCACCTTGTTCAGTTCTTACATTTGTTGTACACGTTGGTTTTATTTTATTAATTTTTTTGCAGGGTTTTGTGTTGCGGTTATAGCTCCAAGAATCAAGTGAAAAAAATGGAGGCGGGTCATCATGATCTTTCAAAGGTTACAGTGGTTGGTGATCCTCAGTTACTCCAAAGGAAAATCGATGCAGTTTGTTTGGCTGGTCCTGCTAAACTCCAGGTATTTCTTTTCTTTTATTATCATAATTTTTGGGCTCTTTTTATTGATTTTTGAGTTTAATAAAGAACCCTTTTTTTCCTTTTCTTGATTTTGTTTATTGGAATCAAAAGATTTTTTTCTTTTAAGTGATATAATGATAATTTATATTTGTCTCTTAATGGATGACAAGGACAAAGTCTTTCAGTGATTTTTTGTTGTTGTTGATGTTATATATGCAAGGTGATAGCAGATTTTGATGGAACATTAACCAACTACTTCGTGAACGGTCGTCGAGGGCAAAGTATTTTACTGTCTTAATTGTGGTTCTGCTTTTGCAGTTGAAAATCTGTAATAAATTTGGACTTTTGAGTTTCTTGTGATGGCAATGTGTAGGCAGTCACGGAATTTTGAAGCAGGGGAACGCGGAGTATGATGACAAGAGGCAGGCATTGTATGAGTACTATCATCCATTAGAATTCTCCCCAACAATTCCAATTGAAGAGAAAACTAAGCTCATGGAAGAGTGGTATGTCACTCTATTTATTGTGTCCCAGCTATTTTGACTTACCGTTACTAATACGATGATTTGACAAATTTGCTATTGTGGTTTATAAGCACCTAAATGATTTATAGTGTTTTGATTTTAGTTGTAGTTTGGGAAACTGAAGTAATAGTTTTTCTAATGCAGGTGGGGGAAAACCCATAATCTTCTGATTGAGGGAGGCCTCACATATGATGCAATCAAGGAGTCTGTTGCTAGCTCTGCAATTGCTTTCAGGGATGGTGTGGTTGAACTTTTTGAGTTTTTGGAGGTAAAATTTTGTCATTTCGAGATAAGGTTTTGAGCTTTGTCTTTTCTAAATAGCGGTATTCATGTCAAGTTGTATATCACCAAATTTGCTTGTGTTTGTAATTCACAGGAAAGAGACATTCCAGTTCTCATATTCTCTGCGGGGCTTGCAGATATCATAGAGGAGGTTAGTTTACAATATATGTTTTTCTGGTGATTCTGTACTATAACCAAGTGCCTTAACTAACTAATTTCTATGGTACCTTTCGCCGCACTTGCTTCTTCTTTTCACTGTGCCAGGTCCTGAGACAGAAAGTCCATAGATCTTTTAAGAATGTTAAGATTGTTTCAAACCGAATGGTATTTGATAATGATGGTTGCCTCATTTCTTTCAAAGGTATCACTTTCTTTCTGGTTTACATGACCACTGTTTCAACATATGTTTTTGGCCTCTCCACATAATGGTACCTAGCAGAAATATCACTTTACCTTGGAGTCAATGCCAGTAATCTGTCTTTTTCCAATGAAGAATAATCTCTCTTTTTCCAATTAAGTGAATGGTCTATGCTTCTAGGGTTAGTGCCCAGTTTTTATAAAGGCAAGGACCTCAGCTTCATGCCATGTTCTCTTTTGCTTACTAGTGCCTTTGTCATATCAAACCTAAAAAGGTTACATGCTTCTTTCTTTGTTTTGTTTTTTTTAGAATTTTGAAACATTGATCAAATTTTATTTGTGATGTTGCCTATTTGTTCTTCTGTATGTTAGAATGATCCTGTTTCTGGTGTGCTATTTCATTGCAGGGAAGTTGATCCATAGTCTAAATAAAAATGAGCATGCTCTTGAGATGGCTGCTCCTGTTCATGAACATTTCGGTGATGGTGATGGTCCGATCAATGACAATGCTTCTGTAAAGAAGAGAACCAATGTCCTGCTCCTTGGTGATCACCTGGGAGACTTGGGGATGTCTGATGGATTAGACTATGAGACTCGAATTTCTGCAGGTTTCCTGTGAGTGTGTAAAATTGCTTGATCTTTACCTGATTATTATCTCTACCATACCCCCCCCCCCCCAGTTTTCACCAATCTTGGCTGAATTCTGGTTCCCAAAGGGTTTAACGTTTTGTTACCCGTTTACATAATACTGAATATATCTGGAAAGGCAGGTGAAAAAAATGCATGATAGGAACTCAAAATTCTGTTGGGCATTTGGACACTGTATTGTTAATGGAAGTTGTGTGAGACGAGTTATGGACTTCCAATAGTGCTTGCCATAATATGGAATGATTACCAGAGGGAAATTTAACAGGGATATTTTGTTGGTTTGTTTGTGTTTTTGAATGTTTGTGAGATGCAATGTTAAATGTCTTAGGCTTATAACCAAGAGGTTTCAGGTTTGAAACATGAGTAGTCACCGCATGTGAAGATATTGAAGTGTAGAACTATTTGAAAACTTCTCTTTCCAGAACCATCTTTCAGTAGGAGTAATTGCATTTTTGTATACTAAACAATGGGTTCATTAGTTTCTCAATCATCTGAACTGCTTTTTCAGGAATGACAACATTGAGAACAATCTCAGTAACTACCGCAAAGCCTTTGATGTGGTTTATCTGGTGAGTTGATGTCTTTGTTATCTTTGTCCTTTATTTTTCTAGGGTGGTCTTGCCAAGCCACCCTACCCAAGGTCCGCATGAAGATTGGGTTGAACTCCTATAATCAGGAGAAGCTTGCATGAGGGACAATTACTTCTGATAAGAGACCGGGGCATTCATTTTGTGTTTCTTTAAGGGTGAGAGTGATGCAGAGAGAGAATTTATGTGAAAAACTACACCCTCATTTATGCTGCTACTTCAAATTATGACTTAAGTTCATTTCTTGCAGAATGATGCACCTATGTGGGGAGTAGTCAAGCTTGTTTCTCAGATGTGCTCAACGGTCAACTGAAGTTGTTTGCGATCTACATCAATAAAATACTTCAGCTTTGCGATCTACATCAATAAAATACTTCAGCTCATCTCAGGCTTTGATCAAGTGGAGATGTGAACTAGACTTAACCTTAACCCGTGATTTTCATTCCTCTGAAAGTGTCATCCATGAGAAAGTTATGGGATATCATTTCCCAGGGCAAGGATGCTGTCAGAAGATGCTCATTATTTTGCTAGAATAGTCAGGATTCAAGAAAAAGTATCTGTAGCTCATTTGGTCCGAAAGCAATTAGATCTTGTGTGATGCTAAGAATGTGATGCTAAGAATCTATGTATTCAAGGCTCATAAGTATTTATGCCATCCTTTATTTAAACCAAGTTTATCTTCTCCTGTATCATGCTTATGCCAAACATTCATTTCCTGCACTTAGATTTTGGTTTCTCTCTTATTTCTTTGCTATGTTTTCTTTTCGAATGGATCTCATTCCTCCAAATAGTTTACAGGTTAGAAACCTCCCGTCCATTTTGAATATATCCATACTACGTTTTCTCATCTTGAATCTTGTAGTTTCCCCAAAATCCAATGGAGAGCAAGTAAATTGCAGGTGCATGAGAAAAGAATCAAACGCCTGTTATTTGAAGGTCAGCAGGTTCAGTTCCCATTAACTGAAATAAATGAACCTGCATGCATGTAGTGGTTAAACGAGACATGAACCTATGCACGGGAATTGGTATCTATAACCTAAACTTTATCAAGGACCAAAGCGACAACCCCTTTTTTTTTTCCACTGCATTCATCGAGATTTGGAAAGAAATTTGACAGTCAATCTTCCGGCACGCCAATTTAACAGAGAAATAAATACTCCATCCTTTCAAGTTCCCAAAGGCACTATATAAGCACCACCCTTGTCTTGATTTGTATCATCTGAGAAATATTGCAAACGAAGATCTTTCATTGTTTAAAAGTTATTGGTGTGCTGCAAGGACAAGATGTCTGGAAACGACAAATCATCTGGTATTACTGGTGGTGCTGGTGCAGCTAAAGCTCCTGGTAGTGGTTCTACTGGTTCTGTCTCTGGCTTTGACTCAGGAGCAACAAAAGATGGGACCATGAAAGCTCCCGGTCAAGATGTTCGCATTTCCAGGGAGGGTTTTGAGAAAAACCCTGCTGGATATTTTCGTGACTTGCAAAAGAAGTGAAAGAAGATGGAGAATCTGAAGTCGAAGAATAAATAACATGTTGCTCTTTTTATTTGTCATTTTAATGCCAACGAAATTTAAAATGCTGCCCTAGCAGCACTTATTTTAGTGCCTATTTTTCTCTCTTCACAGTTCTTTATAAGCATTTTAAGTCTATTTGCAGCAATTATCAATTCTATATAACTTCGCTAAAATAACTGTAAAGAAAGCAACTTCATGGTATTCTTAAAGAACGATGGCTTCCACCGTAATTAAAGACATCATGTACATGTGAAGTACAGGTGTAATAAAATAATGAAGCTGTATGCGACATTATGCATGGAAATTACTATAGGGAGTTGGTTATTATCCGTCGTAAAAAAAGGAAGATAGTTACATTCCTGGTCCGAAAACTACATTTGGAATATACAAAGAACCTCGAAAACAAATCACTAGATGGCTGTGTCAGCCTAATTATTTCCTAAAAAACCATATATTGCAGAGGGGAGGGGGCTAGAGTAATCAAATTTAGAGAAGATTGTAGGAACTCAACTCTATAGGAGGTATTCAACATGATAACAGCCGATGCAGCCGGTGTATCAGCAAACAGTTACATCTCTTGATGAATTTTCATCTACGGGTAGCGTTAGCTGGGTGTAGTGGAACTCAATTTGAAGTCGATGGTGAAGGGGTGTTGATGCCATCAAACCCTTCTTGATATCAGCCTGCAATTCCCTTAAAGGGATTGCAGCCAAGAAACTCTTGATATATTCCTTGCATGACTCCTTTCCTTTACACACAATCTCTTCTTCCATCGGAGTCTTTTCTCCCTCGTTTGGACTTGATGGCAGATTCCTAACAGCTGGAGTTTTTTCCTTGGAGCTGCTTGGTTGCACTTTGTTGCCGACAGTTTTTTCATCTGATCCTTTAGTTTCCTTTGGTAGTTTCTGGATTGTCGTATCTTTGTCAAATTTTAGGACATAGGCTTGATTGCATCCCTCATAAAGCCTCTCTCCCAGTGTGTCAATGATATAGTAGGCATCCCGTTCAACCTTGAGGACAAAAAAGTGGTCATTCCAACTTACAACGTAGACCAAAGGGTCAGAATTGTTAGACCAGTCTGACCCATGATGACTAATCTCCTGCCAAATACTGTCAAAGGACATTGCGCCATGAAGGAAGTCAAAATCTCCTTCTAGGCCTTCTGGATGAAAGAATCCAATGAAGGACTTTTCTGGGACAACTGAAAGAGGACAAATTTGAGCTTGAAGAATTGTCTCAAGGTCAAAGTGCTTGTCAGGAAATCGTTGTCTATAGTCCTCTTTCTCACAGAGATTTCTCCACTCTAAAGATCCATCTCTGATCAAGCAGTCGAATTCAGACTTGATTGGCACTTCATATCGGTTAGACTGCAACCAATTAGCAATGAAAGCAACCAGTGCCGTACAGGCACTTTGACCAGCAGCTCGCTCACTCCTCTGATCAATTGAAGCGAAAAAGACCTGTGCTTGGAGCTTCATGTGCCTGTCACGGCTTATTACTTCTTTTGTCTCCCAGCTGCCTACAGTAAAATTGTCACCCCCAAATTCGGTGAATGATGATCTACTAGTAGTCGAACCTTCTTCCGATTTATTCCACTGCCAGAACAAAAGTAGTCTTAGAATGAAGTTGAACTCGTATAAATTATTAAAAGGCATAAAGCCGAAGCCAGAAGCCAAATAAAAAAAAGAAAAAAGAATAGAAAAGGAAGAAAGATAGCAAAGGGTTGATATGTACCCCAAAACTGGACTCATCAGAGGAGCTAAGCTGCCTGCGATCAAAATCAATGTCGTCACCACCCTCTTCTCCACAATCCTTTTTCAAGAGAGGCTCGCCTTTAGATTTAGGCTTAGGGGATATAAAGCTCAGTTTTCTTTTCCTCCAAGCTAAGATTCCAAGTTTTGAACTCTGTTTCGAAGATTGTTCATGGTCTGATGCAGTTGGGTATTCGACATACAAAGATCCCATATCCGGTTTACAATGGTTATAGTATATCCAACTCTCATCTTCACCATTAGTTATAGAAATTGAATGAAATGATCCTCCAGCCTTGTTTGCATGCGCCAATGTTTCATAATTGAATGACAGCTGGGCACTAGGATCCCCGTTGCTCTCCTCCGATTCCCCCTCAGCATCATCATCGAGTGAATCTGTATCAAATGGGTAGTTGTCCTCATGATCTTCGATTCTGTTACAGCACCTATCATTACTGTTCTCTTTGTGACAAGCCTTTTTTCTCACTTGGAGGCTTTTCACTTTTCTCAAACCTGCTTTAAGAACAGAAAGTTCATCTCTCCTTGGTGATAGAGTTTCAAGAGATGAGGGTGATGATGGGGCAGTCTCTATCACTCTCTGCACTGCTTGTAGAGGTTCTCGAATAGTTCTCAATTCCATCAACCTGAGAGACAACTGCATTATATTTGAACTAGTGTCAGAAATGAAACAGACATGAACTTTCGTTGTAGAACATATTGAAAGGAATGGACTTACATGAAGCAAGGGAGTGCCCTCAACGGTGCCATTGTGAACTGTTAAAGGAACAGCAATTTCAGCTTCTTTCTCCTTAGCTGTTGAAGCATATTCCGAGAGGTTTAATGTAGCGGTTCCAACTAAAAGAACCTTACTCCTTGGCCCTTGGTTCAAGCCCTGAACCATTAAAAACAAGGTTTTCTTATAATCAAAATCAGTACAAGACTTTTCAATATATCATTCTACTGCCTAATATCCAGGAGTAAAATTGAAAAGTTCCAAGAAAGAAAGGCAAAATGAAAATTTCAGCATTATATGGTTAATTCACAACCAGTAATATGAAAACACATTATTAATCAAGAGAAGCAAATAAATCCTCAGTAGATATGTATTTCAAATATTACATCATGTTGAAAAAATATACATACCCATGTGAGATTTAGGTCACTGTCAAATAAACAACTGGACAAAGTAGCTTAAGGATCCAGAGCATAAACAAAACAAATTGAGAAAATCCTCCAGGAATATGCCACTTTACATGATCTGGCATGATAATAACATCCACCATGTGTGAAGCCAATCACTTCAAAATAGTCACCACACATATAAACCAAAAAACAAAGCCACATAAGACTTGAATTGAAAGCTACAGGTACTCAAAAAGAACCCCCGAGGATTTAGCTTATTGACCTAGTAAACTACACCAATTCTTCTGCATAAGCATATTCTTATACATATTGCAAACTTTGATATAACAAATTAAAACAAATACAATTCATGTGAAAAATTCATTATATGATGACTGGAATAAGAGTCATTAGAAGTTAAATAACACACCCACAAAAAAAAAAAAAAAGGAACACCTCCATTGTTATCCTGTATAATATCCAATTTCCTGGAACAAAGGAGAAATACATAAATTCTTCATTAGCTATAGTTTTTCCCCTCAGGTATTCATCTTTATAGAAGTTCAAAAGCAAGGAAAAAAAAAATTCAATAAGGCAATCTGACTCTAGACATCCAAAAAAATCATGTATTGACCAAAATTGTGACTGCTATAAAGCAAGGAAAAAAAAATTCAATAAGGCAATCTGACTCTAGACATCCAAAAAAATCATGTATTGACCAAAATTGTGACTGCTATAACATGCCATAATTAAGAGAGAGAGGAGATAGTTAAATGTCAAAGCACGTGTCCATTATGTTATCCAAAGTCAAACCTTCTGGGAAACAAAATAATTAATTTCAAAATTCAACAATCCATGAACAGATAATCAGTAAATGCAAAAGAGGAGAAAAGGAAATTTACACTGAAAACTGCAAAGGCAATTTCCCAAGGAAGAAAGACACCATCTTTATTTCCAGAAAGATTACACACACTTCTAAACTCTTCATTCCATTGAAACCCGTCACCTTCGAACCCTCCTTCCTCGGTAAAATTCCGCTTTACAGACCTCCTAAAAGCAATACCCTTCTGACCTTTCCACTTTATCTCAACCACCAAGCCCTTCTTGCTCTCATCACTGTTTTGCTCTTCATCTTGTACCAAATCTAGGCCTTGCAGTTTGTGAACGATCAATTTGGCCTCAAATTTTCTCGATGACAGAGGTGGCCATGGTGGCCACCTCATCATCTTCACCACCATTTCTGACTTAAAAGATAGAAACTTGTCTTTCCTAGAACAGAAAAGAGTGAAACTTTATCGGGAATGAGAAATTTGAAGTGATCTTGTGATCTAAGAGATATAAAGAGAATTTCAAACTTTTGGAAATTTGAAAAGATGGCAACAAATTCAGTGAAAGAGACTCAAATAGAAATGACAAGATAGATTATCTTCACTTTCCTGTATTTCAGAGGAAAAGAAAATCTGGGTGTGATTTTGACTTGGATTTTCTTGTTAGATCATAAGATTTGGTAGAGATTGTCTCGGAATTCAAGGGTATAAGCATTTAATCATGATAAGAAGAAAGGAGTGGCCTTTAACATAAAAAATTGAAAAAAAAGAGAGAGGAAGAAGTGGGTTTGGTGAGGATATGAATATGGAAAATGGGGTGTGAAGGATTTTGAAATCTAAAAGGGAAGAGATCGAAGAAGAGAGGAGACTTGGTGAAGAGTAGGGGGTGCTTTTTTTGTTAATATATGGGTGGAATATGCCGTTGGTTATTTGGAGTTTGAAGGATATACAAAATCCAGTTAAGACTTGAGAGAGAGAGAGAGGGAGAGGGACCGGTAAATGAATATAAAAAGGCATAAAAATAAACCTAAGAACTAACGTCTTGATGTTACCATCGTGTTATAAAAAAAAATTATTAAAAAATTTTTAAAAAAATATTTTTTATTTATTTTAATATATTATTGTCAAAAATAAATTTTAAAAAATAAAAAAATATATATTTTTAAATAAAAAACATTTTAAAAAGCAATATGTCTACCACTTCTAAACAAATCTAAAATAACATTTACTTATATATATAAAGTTTGTGTTAAAAAATATAAGATTATGAATTTTAAAAAAAAATAATTTATTTTTAGTTCTTATTATTATGTTTTTTTTAAAAAAAGAATAGCTTTTCTTTTTTATTTTTCTATTTATTATTATTATTTGTTGTTAAAGTCTCATGTTAAAGTCACCCATGCAAGGATGTTAGAGTCCAACGCGACTCACATACCAAAAAAAAAAAAAAAACAAATTTGGGCAGCAAAATA
>Ga0307517_10002932_pt1 | contig 27010 bp, 35 predicted proteins | sample 23_EM_MG_FD_194515 | JGI IMG/M metagenome (GOLD analysis project Ga0307517, IMG submission 194515) | Populus trichocarpa ectomycorrhiza microbial communities from riparian zone in the Pacific Northwest, United States - 23_EM | ecosystem: Host-associated > Plants > Roots > Unclassified | place... | reverse complement strand
ATCGTCTGGGGATATCACGGCAACGTCCACAAAGGGTCCTATAACGGTTCAGAAATTCGAGTAAAGAGGCTGGTTCTGTCTTCTGATGGAGCGGAACGGGGTTTTGTGAATGTATGTTATCCACATCATCACTTTTTCCTGCCCACCAACGCTGGAAAAATCCACAGAATTTCTACGAAGAAGCTGTCACATGGAAATACTTGAAACATGCGAACATTGTTCCCCTCCTGGGGATTACTATCACTCCTCCTTCATTCCAGCTGATCTCGGATTGGATCCCGGGCGGAAACCTGACGGAGTACATCAAGAACCATTCAGGGGCAGACCGTCTCGGTCTTGTAGGTGCCCTTCCTGTATTGGATAGCAGGCGTGCTTACCGCTTATAAGCTATACGGAGTTGCCAACGGTCTCGAATACCTCCATTTCAACGATGTGGTTCACGGGAACCTGGGAGTGGTGCGTGATGGTTCGCAGGTCAACATTGCAATCGGTTTGACACCTGTACAGCCAAACATACTTGTGGACGACTCTGGTCAAGTACGAATCACTGATTTTGGTCTCGCTATGATGCCCCAAGACCCGGATTCCCAACGAGCCTTCTTCGACAATCAAACAGTACGATGGACGGCGCCAGAGATTTTATACGAGTCCGGAACATATAGCAAAGAAGCGGATGTTTTCGCGTTCGCAATGGTCATGATCGAGGTATGCTGCGGAAGAATTGTTGTGCACTGACCCTTGGTTTTCTGACCTTTCGTCTCAACACAGGTTTTCACTGGCGTTGTCCCATTCCATCCCAGACTACCCTCTCCGGTAGCGATAGCCATAATGGAGGGAGAACGCCCACCACGGCCAACCCATCCGGCATGCTCGGATAAGTTGTGGGCAGTAGTGCAACGCTGTTGGGACGAGGAACCTGACTTGCGCCCGGGGGTTTCAGGGGTGTTGAACGTCTTGCGTGGAGTCCGAGGGTCGCGTCTTATTGGGACTTAGGAAACCTCCCTTCCTCAGTATAACTTTGCGTGTCTCCCGATCTAGTCCGGGAAGATGATGTTGATACCACCGAAATGTATACGGAAGCCGATAATAATATGCGACGTGGAAACGTTATTCGTCGGGATCTGAAGCTGAAGTTGAGTCACGTCCACGCGGCCGCGTCGGTACACAAGCTCGGCTAGAACCTGAAGAAAAAACGAAGTCGATAAGAAATGCCTTCGGAGGGTTTGGAGAGACTTGCGCACCCGAATGTAATGGTATCCTCGATGCGGCTGACGCCAGTTTGACAGCCACCAATTTTCCGTCGATCAACCGGCGCTGAAAAGAGTTGGACACCCTCAGAGTCCCTGTGGCTGGGAAAACATCATTAGGTTCAGTGAGGATACTGCGGGAGATCCAGTTGCTCCTCGGCAGAAGGCTTCAACCGTTCCCGGCCCCACCGCCCGTGGGGATTATGTAGAGAACCCGCTATTTACAAATTCCTCAAACGCCTGCCAATCATCTTTCTGCTGCTCAGCGTGAACTTGAAAACGCACAGACACGCGCGGCCGCCCGATCGCGGCAGCCCCAGACCCCAAAAATGGATCTGTTATTCAACACTATTCCATTCGTTGAAACTACAACAGAACTACGGTAGAGTGTCCTCATAAGGATGAGCAGATAGACGGGTCCAACAGCGCCCAAGGTCAAGGCTAACAGTAGTGTTACAATTGCCATGGGTATAGTGGTAAAGGGGAAGATTTGGTGATAGAACATGGCTGGTGCCGCTGAACGGAGTGGTTCACTGACAACAGCAACACGTGCTGGTGGCGCGTTTAGGCAGCGGCCTGGTCTGTTTTGAAGTGGGACTGATCTTCTCTGGCGGATGTGCAGACAGACGGGACGATATCGGCGGATTACCCGAAGTGCGATTGGCCCTGCTCGGTAACCGTGCACGCTGGTTGGGCGGTGACATCGGGTCGCCCAGAGCTTGAGATAGTCGTGGGGGCCGATGTAGCGACATCCGCGGACTGCCAGACGGGAAATCATTCTCAAGTGATCGTCGTATGACACGCTCCGGGCCATTTGAACCTGGAAGTTGTTTTCAGAACGAGCTCACAGATGTAGGACACGACGTTGCGTTTACCGTTCCCAGTTACCGTAAAATTCTCCTCTTCCCCCGGTTCCAATTCGCCGAACGCTCGGCGCAGTGAAATAAGGGGCAACCGGGACTGCGGGTTCCCGCCCCAACAGTCCTGAATGGCATCCCAGATCGAATCGGACAACCAATGGTCCGCAGTTTCATTCTTTGGGCGGGTTGGTCGCACATTTGTCGCAATAGAATAGGCCACAAGAGATTCTGACTTTCTCTCGTACGGCGGGACCCCAGATAGGACCTGGTCGTGAAATGGGATGTTAGTTGACGACGCAAATCACTACATAGGAAGAATGCACCTCGAAGGCAATCATCGCGAGGGAGTATACGTCGCTTTCCTTCAAAGGAGTGGGGTTGTCCCCCAGTAATTCTGGAGCCTTGTAACGAACGACGCCACGTTTGTTAGAGGCAGCTATAGAAGCTAGCCGTGTGGCAGTGGAACCGGTGAGGATTGCCGCGATCCCAAAGTCTGCGAGGCGGACACTGCCTTCCTCGGTGATTAGAATGTTTCCCTGGATAAGTAGACCGAGAATTGGTTTGTGTTTTGTCTTTGATGATCTCTGTCTCTCACAGGATGAATGCCGCCGTGTACGATGTCTAACAGATGGAGATGCATAAGACCGCGGGTAGCTTGCACAAGCTATGGAAGGTATAGTCAGAAGGTCATCTTCGCCGATTATAGTGATCGCTCACCAGCTGGAGTCGGTCAACATCTGTTTTTCTCTCGATATACCCAAGAATATTACCATTTTCTAGCCAAGGATTGATGATGCAAAACCTGGGAAATTCGGGCAACTCCTCCGAGACTCCAAGGAACGGAAGTACGTTTGGATGCAAGATGTACTTCCATCGTACAATCTCGCGTTTGAAACCCTGATGTGAATCAGGTTAAGCTCGTTTCCTCATTTCAGTAGGAACCGCGACACACCTGTCTGATCTCATCCAGGCTCGGACTCTCAGGCATCCGAAAGGTTTTCACGCATACTTGGTTTCCGCCCTGTTCCGCCTTCCAAACCTCCACAGATCCTGCAGACTTGTATGGTTCCTCGCCGCTCAACGTAACTCCGCATGGGGAGCACGATTTAGGTCGGACATCGTATAAACGTGAAAACTCGCACAGGATTTTGATCCATCGGTTCCTCGATTCTGGTTTGACCGTGGGGGATGAAAATGCCTGATCGGAGGTTTCAGCACGCGGTGGCGGGGTGGTAAAAAGAGAGAGGATCACCCTGTCGAGTATGTCTACGATGGTTTGCGCATCTTCCGTGGGCGGAATGTTGAAAGTACTCGCTCGCTGTTTAGCTCCTGATTCGACGGCAATAATGTGGGGGATAAGTCGAGACTCAATCCCGATGCTAGCGAGGTCGGGATCTTGTGCTCGTTAGTTATCACACCCATACTGTGTCAGAGTTGGGACCCACCTTGGCGTGGTTGGGGTCCGGGCATGCTAACCTTCGGACTAGTGTAAGTGTAAGGGGAACGAAGGCGGGGGGTGTGCGGCCGTCCAATGGAGGCACTTCCTGATAATATACTTGATATGCTCCCATCCACGCTGAGGGCACGCAGCAAGGGCGTGTCACTCGAATTAATGACCGGCGACTAAGTACCCCTGCCCGATCGCGGCCCGCGGCCGTGTTTGATCATTACTTCCGGACTATTTGGTATCCGTTGATTCTAGCACGCACTGTACGTCACGATAGTCCAATCCCTAGTAACCCACTTTCTTCTCCTACTACCAACGCGAAACCGCTAACACTCCTTCCAACGTTGTCAATCTCTAAGCGGAAGTCACGACAAAGCCCAAGGAACTCTGACTACGACAGCTCGGATATGTTGTCAGATGGCAGAAGCTTGACCTCGGAACACATGGATTGGAAGCTGTCACGGAAACCCCCCTGCCCTCCTGAAGTCAAACCCAACCTGTTGTCTGTTTTTTCGGCACATCTCTGTGAATGGCCCTCACCTGTGCAGGACTGCGGGATCTTTTTGGTACGGACGGAACGAGCTTTGGATAAATACAGCGATTTGTGTCGATACGTTCCACGTATGTGGGGACAAAGGGAGAACCAAATTAAATCCCAGTGCATTTTTTCTGAGCGGTCAACCGAAACACCATTTTGTCCTAATCACCGAACAATAGCAGCCCCAAAATCAGCCTGGATTGGCCGCGCCACCGTTAGAGCTGGAACTGTGCATAGAGGGCTGAGCAGGAGAGGCATCACTACAGCGGTATCAGCGTATGCCTGATTATGGAACAAAGGGTACTGACTGGCTGCGCAAAACCTGTGCCACTTCCAATATTTTCGGACGTGACTGAGGTTCTTGGTCCCAGCAGCGTTGAATCAATTCCCACAGCTCGTCCGTGAGAGTCGGGTGAGTAGGTCGCGGAGGACGTTCCCCCGCCATTATGGCCAAGGTCGTCGCTATAGATGGGCGCCGGCCGAACGGGACCACACCAGTGAAGACCTTCGTTGATAGGCAAGACGGTCAGTCGGAGGCTTCCCCTTGGTGGCCATTGCATTATCCACAACTGACCTCGACCATGACCATCGCAAACGAGAAAACATCCGCTTCTTTGCTCAATATCCCTCTCTCCTCCAAGATCTCGGGCGCAGTCCACCGCGCAGTGCCACCGAGTGCTACGTAGGTTCCCTCTGCAGCACCCTGGCTATGAGCGAGGCCGAAATCCGTTATACGTGCACAGCCAGAACCATCCACCATGATATTCGGCTGCAGGAGTCAATGAGTGAGACCGCAAGGTTTATTAGTAATGGGACACCCACTCCTTTGAGATCTCCGTGGATCACGTCGTGAAGGTGAAGGTAGTGGAGCCCATTTGCGACGTCAACCAACTGTAGGAACGATGAGGCGGCTTTTCGGGGGAGGAGGCAACTAGGGCTCACAAGGCCAATCCTGTTTGCGTCTGGTTTCAGCTTGATGTGAGTGATCAGGTCTTCACCGGGCATCCACTCTGACACGATCTGGAGAGGGGTGAAAGTTACGCCTATGAAGGGAACGACATTGGGGTGGGTCAACCGCTTCCACACCAAGGCCTCTTGGCAAAGCATCTGTTGGGGGTGTTAGTAGAAAGCAAATCATCGGTCACGATGAACACGTCCCTTCACGACCCTTCCCGGCTTATCGGTGGAATCGACCATCAGTCTCTTCACACAAACTTCCGTCCCAGCATACGTCCCTTTAAACACATCTGAGTACCCACCGAAGGCGAATGGGCACTTGTCGATGTCGAGCAAGGCGGCGGATAAAACGTGTGACGATGGTAGGCGAACCCGGGTTATGCAGATTCCCTGTAATTCCTTGAGGGTCTCTCTGAAGGCAATACCTACCGGGTTCAGATAATCTAGGGCCTACGAAAGGTTTAGTAGGTGGAAACTGGAGTTAACGGAGAGATGAGGGGTACAGTGTCTAGGGATTCGATGGTTCTCGTTAGTCGGTCGCCCTGGAGGCCCTGGATATGTTCGTCAGATTCATTTATCCCAAAGTCGAAACGCAATTTGCCGGAGAACCCGGGTGATGACCTGCCTGGCTGGAGAAGTGTTTGAAATAATCCAGCACGAACAGGTCCTCTCGCAAGTAGTGGTGGAACACGTGCGATCACGATGAAGAGGCGAGATCGTGAGGTGATACGCCACGCACAAAGGACACGTCCTGGCGGCCGCTTGTGGGCGAACGAGCTTCACTTACCGCCTGATTTTCACCGTCAATATTCTCACACACCCCTAACATGTTCTGGTGAATGTCGGAAACCATAGTACGAGTGCTCCGAGTCAAGGCCAACTCGGTCTGAAGGGATGTGGTCAGCGACAGTCGAACAGAACCGATCAAACATACATCGAAGACATGATTGATTTTATCGAGGTCCGCCTTCCAAGCGGCGATGATGTTCTTGTCATTCATCGCGTGGAGAAGCTGGCAGAGCGTATTCCGCCCCCCCTGCCTGGTGACCTTCCCCTGGATTTCTGCCACAATTCTACGATCAAGTGAGCAGTGAATGAAACGCGTATAATATATATCATTGATTGAACGTACCTTGTCAATTGTTCAATCGCCTCGCACACGGCCCGACTCAACCCATTCGACCTTCTCCTGATCATCCCGCAGTGAAGGGTACCGCATACATCCGCGCAGACGAGCCCGAGTTCGACATAGTCCGGGTTTTTGACCATGATGTCCTGGGTACACATGAGTTTGGGTCATCCCATCACAGAAGAAGAGGAAACATACCTTGATCATCGCGAGCAGGACACTGACGGAACCAAAAGCTGCCTTGGCTAGGGTGATACTTGAGAGTTCCCTCGCGAGATTCAAGCCCTCGATAGCCACACTCAGCGACGAGGTGGCTCCATCCCTCGCCCTCGACCGAAGCTCGGATCTGGTGTGCATGGTTAAGACTGAACGTGACCACGAGGGAGCGGTGCGACGCATAGACTGTGAGGCCTTGAGGCATGACGGAGGTGGGCAGCCGTTCCGGAAATTTCCATAATGACATGTCAAGATCCGGCCACACCCAACTGTCGTGCCCTGACACGTCTCGTGTGAATAGCGACTCCGTTGCCGCACCTGGACGATTACTCCGGCAATCATCCCAACGGCCTCGTGCCACCACCCGCGTGAATTGATCAGGCAAGAACAACGAATTGATAAGTAGAGATCAATGCACGCATTGGAGCGGCCGATACGGAGGTGCGAAGAAAAGGTACACACGAGAACAGAGGAAAGAAAAAGTCAAACCATGAAACAAGGCAGAGAGAACGGTGGCCATGGATGGGGTTTGGTTAACAAGTAGGAATATCGGGTGATATTTGGGGTGGGGGGAGTTGAAGTGGCCCGGGGTGCCGGCGTCTGGCGACGTTCGTTCTATCCCTGGATGCGTGGTTAACAAGAGCAGATTCCATACACCCATCACCGGTTTTCAACTCAATAGGTATGGGAAGCAGACTCGATTCCACCTCGACACAGCTGATAAACCCTCTACACCTTTCTTGCTGTTGTCCATTCTCAGCTTCCCGGTAAGCCACAAGCACGAACAAAGCTCCTGATTTCGCTTCCCCTACATGTTATTCGTGTTGTGCGCCGTTGACGTTGACACAAACGTGGTTGAGGGTGACGCACGTTCGGACGCGCGACGCCGGAGGGCGTGTGAGTTGGAATTTACCGGAGGACTCGATGATGGAATCGATCACAACATCTTGATCATCACCCACCCTCGTTTGTCATGGAGGTAAACTCCGAAGACAACAAAATTCTGCGGATGAGGTCCACGTTTATCATACCCTCCTTTCACGCCTTGTCGCTGTCACGATTGGGCGAACAACTGGCATTAGGGACCTTTCGGAGGAAGACGACGCGTGGGGAATTTTGAGTGCTTTGTGGTCCTGGGATTATAGGGTATGTTGCTCAGAGAGCCTTTCGGCGTTTATCAATTGATTCGAATTTACTAGTACCTTGGAACAGGAGGCCCCTATACGTTCCTGTTTTGTCGTCGTTGATGTAACTTGTTCGCCGAAGGTATGTACAGACATTACCTATCATGCGGATTGGGGCGGCCTTTCTAACAATAAGCTAGCGCACGAGGGGCCTCTCAACGTTTCCAAGGTTTACATCGAGAAGTTACGGATATATTCGAACGGAGGCCCACAGAAGGTGAAGGTGCGTTACCTGTCCCATTCCTCCGCTTCCCGCTTTCTAAGTACCTACGCCCTACAGATGTTCTGCTTGGAGGCCGTTACGTGGCAGCGCCTAAAATACTCGAACATTCTTCCCTTCCTTGGCGCCACCCGTGATCCTCAACTCGTTCCAGTTCGAATGCCGGGTGGGAGTCTGACGGAGTACGTTTACGAGCACCCGCAGAAGGATCGACTCACTCTCGTAACTTGGATTTTGTCCTACTGTATTGGTTCTCGTCCTCACCCCTTTGTTAGTTGCTCCCCCACCGCGGCCGGCCCATCTGCTGTGCTCAGACAAGCTGTGGGCGATAGTACAGCGTCGTCGGGACCAGGAACATCACATGTGGTCGGGGGTTTCAGAGGTGTCGAATGTCTTGCGCGAAGTCCAAGGGCCGCATTTCAGTGGGACTTAGGAATCATCTCCCCAAGACAATTTTGTATGTCTCCTGATCGAGTCCGGGAAGATGACGTTGATACCATCTGGGTATATGCACACGAGGACAAATGCGACGCGGGGGTCTTGTTCGTAGTTAGCATCGGGATCACGTTGGTACCCATACAGCTGAGCATCCTTGTGAAAAACTCCGGACAGACACAGATCACCGTGACGCAGAACGTCTGAGGGCCTCGAAAAGTCAGAAAACGGACCACCCAACACGGAGGATTATCCTGAGGCATGAGTGGTAAATCCAAGTCGCGCGGAAGGTGTTACCGGCCGAAGGGGGGTGTGCGTCGAGGTGATGAGAACAGAGAAGTCTCGAAAGGTTGTAAAAATTTCGGGCGTGGTCGACTTCTCGCGGTAGACGTGCCAAGTCGTTTCCTCGTTCGAACTGAGCGATAGTTTTCTATGTTAATACAATGCATGTAGGATCCAAGACCACAGCCAATTTCTAGGACTTCGTAATGCTTAAATGGGGCGACCGCTCGAGCTCGGTCCCGGCCCAATCGGGATTTTGGAAAGAGGCAGAATACCCGATCGAGAACGAACTCCAAACACCAACACCCGAACATACTTCTGCCGCTCGGCGTGAACTTGAAAACGCCCAGACACGCGATGATATCTCTTGTGGCGACCTCAGACCCAGGGGATGAACCTAGTGGTCAACACCATCTCACTCGCCGGAATCACAACAAAACTGCAATAGAGAATGTTCTTATAAGGGTGAAAAATAGACAAAAGGTGGGTTTAATCGTGACTGGGGCCTAGGGCCGTGACTAGCGGTGGTTCATAACATTCGTGGGTGCTACAATTGCCGTGGGACTGATGGTAAACGAGAACAATCTGGCAATGGGACATGACTAGTGCTGCTGAGTGGAGTAGATTACTCGCTCAAACAGCGGCAGGTGCAATAATACCATATGTCCTTCGCCCGTTTAAGCGACCTGGTCTTCTTCGAAGTGGAACCGATCCGGTCTGACGACTGTGCGGCCTGATTGAACGACGTCTGCCGATTTCCTAGAGCATGACTGATACTATCCGACGACTGTGCAGGCTGATTGGAAATCGGCGGGTTGTCTGGAGTGTGGTTGATCCTGTCCTTTGTCCGCGAGTTGTCTGGAGTGCGGCCATTCATGCCCGATGATTGTGTAGGCGGATTGTTTGAAGTGCCGTTGATCCCTTCCGGCGGGGTTACAGTCGGATTGGACAGCCCCGGCGGATTGTCAGACAAGGGGTCGGTGTCAGTCGATCGTCGTCCCATACGTCCCGGCCCATTTGCACCTGGAAGTTATTTTCAGAACGAGTCCACAGGTGTAAAACATGACGTAGCGTTTACCGTTCACAGCTACCGTGGCGCTATCCTTCTGTACCGGCTTCGATCCAACGAACGTTCGATGTAGTGAATCAAGAGAGGACCGGGACTGCGGGTCTCCGCCCCAACAGCCCTTAATGGCGTCCCAGACCGTATCGGGTAGCCAAATGTCCGTGGCTCTATTCCTTGGGCGGGTTGGCCAAACCTGGTGTTTAATGGAATGCGCCATGAGAGGTTCGGACTTTTTATCATACGGCGGAACCCCAGAGAGGACCTGGTCGGGGAATAAGACGTCGATGACGCAAATTACGACATAAGGACACACCTCGAAGGTAATCATCGTGAGGGAGTATACGTCGCTCTCCTTCAAAGGAACGGGATTATCTCCCAGTAGTTCAGGAGCCTTGTAGCGAACAACGTTACGTTTATAGGTGGCCATAGAACCTGACCGTGCGGCGGCACAACCGGTAATGATTTGGGCGATTCCAAAGTCAGCGAGGCGGACATCACCCTCTTTGGTGATCAGAATGTTTCCCTAGATAGGTAGATGAGAATCGGTTTGTGTTTTGTCTCTGGTGATCTCTGTTTCTCACCGGATTAATGCTGCCATGCACAATAGTTAGCGAATGGAGGTGCATGAGACCACGGGTAGCTTGTGCAAGCTATAGAGGATATAGTCAGGGGGTCATCTTTGCCGATTCTGGTGGCCGCTCACCAGCTGGAATCGGTTGGCCTCCGGTTTCATTTTGATATACCCAAGAATATCCCCATTTTCCAGCCAATGGTTGATGATGCAAAACCCATGGATGCTTGGCAGCTTCTCCAAGACTCCAAGGAAGGGAAGCACGTTCGGATGCGAGATGTATTTCCACCGTACAATCTCACGGTAGAAACCCTGATGGGAATCAAGTTGAAAAAACTCCCTCATCTCAATGGGGGGCCACGACGCACCTCCTTGATCTCATCCATATCGGAATCCTGCACTCGGAAAGTCTTCACGCATATCTGGTTCCCGCCCTGTTTCCCCTTCCAAACTTCCACTGATCCCGTGGCCTTGTATGGTTCCCTGCCGCTCAACGCAACTCCGGATGGGTGGCACGATTTAGGTCGGACTCCGTGTGAACGTGAAAACTCGCACAGGATTTTGGTCCAACGGTTCCTCGACTCTGGTTTCACCGTGGGGGATGAAAAGGCCTGATCTGAGGTTTCAGCATACGGTGGTGGGGTAGTTTAACGGAAGAGAGAGGGTTACCCCATCCAGTGTGTCTACGATGGCTTGCGCATCTTCTGCGGGCAGACCGTCGGAATCATTCGCTCGCTTATGGGCTCCTGATTCGACGGCAATGATGTAGGGGATAAATCGCGGCTCAATCCCGATGTCAGCGAGCTCGGGGTCTTATCTTCGTCAGCCGCCGCACCCATACTTGTTGGAGTCAGGACTCACCTTGAGCCTGTTGGGCTTTGGGCATGCTTATCCCCGAACCGGTGGGAGGGTAACGGAGACAAGCAGTGGAGGACCCTTAAATGGGGATATCCAAGTAATATACCCTAATATCCACGCTGAGTCCATGCAGCAGGGTCGTGGCGTGGTCGCTGACACCCGGTGCGGTTGAATGGTTGCAGTGAACACAGGGCAGGGTATACATTTACATAACGATATCCGCATCACGTGACCACCACACGAAACGGTGATCCGACGCGCGGCCAACAATATTCTCTCCGGCCAGGTCCCCTGGGTGATCCATAGGATTCGCCGGGGACTTCCCTGACCAGCTCCACAGACGCCCTCAGTGACAAACGTTCGTAGATATCATATCCCAGAAGACTGATACGAACCGTCAGAAAAACATTCTGTCTGTAGGCCCCCGCAACGAACCCCTATATTGGACCGGGGTCCCGGGGTGGGCTCCGAGCTGCGCGCGGAGGCCCACACAATGCCTGAAACGAACATCGAGCGTCACGGATTAGTACATACTGGCAGTAGTGGTGGGTTTGCATATTCACCCAACCAAACTCTATTTCGGGCTCGATAAGTCTGGGATGGCCGCAAGCACGAGCAACCGTTGTCCGCGACGAAACACGCCAACTTCCGATGCTCTCCGGTTCAACTGAGGGATGGATTGCGGCTTGGGTCGATCAGCTCATTATCACTGTTTTGGATGGCACAGGCCTCATTCCCTTGGAGGATCGGGTAGCATCACAGGCGTGGGAAGCCATCGTCACCCATCTCGGCCCGACGCGGCACATCCTCTTACCCCCCAGCCATTGGCGATCCAGCACTATAGCCTGCACCTCGGACTCAGAGAGCTCTTCACACCGGTCGGAACGAACAATCCGCGCGTCGACTTCTTCGTTGTCTACCACAAGGAGGGAGACCGCACGGCGAAGGCCCCAACACCTCCATCTTCGTTAGTTTGTCTTCCTTCCCACATCGTCAGCCTCCTCACAGAGCTTTGCAATTCATAGGCCTGCCTGTCCTCGGTTATCAGCTCAGCACCTATAATCAGCCTTCAATCCAAGCTAGAACGTGACCGGACGAAATTCCCGCCGCCTGCATACAACTTCTCGTCGACACTAAACAACTCCCTCCCCCCCAATCCAATCACCCGGGCCGGTCCCCCTCCCGATATCGTCACCGCCTAGCCATTACTCTATGTCAGCCTTACAACTCTCTTTCTCGCCGCGTTCATCGTAGAGAGACAGGCAGACCGGTACCCAGGAATTGTGGTCCTACTGGAGACAAGAGCCGTGCCAGACAACGCAAGTTTGAAGGGACATCCCCATCCTGCCATCGAGAGCTTCTCGGTGTCGATGCTTTGACTCACCTTAGTACTCGGGTGGGCCCTGTCGCGATATCTTCGGGCGGTTAACCGCGCTGTTGCTGTTGCGCTTTTGGTGTCACCTTATACGTCGCATTTACACTCCCCGCGACGTTCTACGGTTGCCCCTATCAGGCTGCTTCCTCCCTTGTGACACGGGGGATGGGAGTTGCCACCGGAATGCCCCCATTCCGACACACCCAAATATCCCCTGCGTGCGGGTCTCAGTCGATGCGGATCATCGTGATTTAAAGGATGGAGTTGGCGTCTTTATTGTATGGCCGTCCCTCTGTCTATGGAGGTTCTCTGTGTTGTCGTGTAGGATCAACTGCTCGATTGCGGAAAATATATGTCTACACCCGTTCAAAATAGCATACGTGCATACACGAAACTACCGTGCAGCAACCACACCGTTGGCCACCACTTGTTGCGTGGGACGAAATCCGGGAAATATCCTGTTCCCAGCTCACAATTGATAAAAATCAGATGCGCATATCAAGTTTAGAGTATCTTCCACTTTCGCGTACTGAGATCGCAGGAGTGATTACCCACGCTCTGTCGGGTCGTCGACAACGGATATACATGACGTTACCTAGTATTACATATACTCACCCAGCGTCACTCCTTTCCCCACATGATACATACACTCGGATAGCTCGCCCTACTAACTCCCCAGTCCTTCTTCACTCTTTTCGTATGCCACCCAACTTTCTAGCTCAACATCCGGCTGCACAGCGCCAGTGCGATCAGCGGAAGGTGACAGTACAAGGGACCACGTGTGCCCGCCGGCCTGCACTTCCCTGGCGGAGGTCTGTGAGGAGTTAGACTCGTGTAGCTCTTTTTGGCCGGTTTTCCCCTGCGATGGAAGTCAGAATGATGTTTTGTCGGAAGGGGGGAACACAACGTGCCTCGAGCTTCTCGTGTTCCCCGGTCGTCTCCCCCTTCTTCACAACTTGTTCACCCTCCATCCCCTTCTTTTGAACCGCGCCAACCTCCTCCTTCTTTTGAGCCACTTCAACCTCTTTCGTCTTTGTTTCAGTCACTCCAACCTCTTTCGCCTTCTTCTCAGTCGCTTCGACCCCTTTCGCCTCCGTTTCAGTCACTTTAATCTCCCTCGCCTTCTTTTCAGCCTCTTGAGCTCCCCTCTCTTTCTTCCGCAGCCGCCCCTTTTTCCCCAAGAATAGAGTGGAAACGACATTGTGCCTGTGGAGTCCGCCCCCGGTTCGGAAATCTGAGTCCGATCCGTGAAGAACTCAGAATAGTTCGAAGTCAGGAAATGCATGACACCTACTACGAGAAACGAAGCTGATTGTACGACCTGCGTGCATACTCAGGGGACTCCGCCCAAGTCTCCGCACAGAAATGGCTCTGCCACCCGTGCCCGGGAGGAAGAGACGAGAAGTGTTCTTGCCCCCATAAAGCGGATCAACGCCTGTGGAGTTGAAGCCATCTACTTGGTATCCCAGTGAGGTAGGGGAGAAGCCCCTACACAAGAAAGGAGAGAGGTCAACAAATGTACGATTACCCAAAAAGAGAGAACCCACGGGCCAAGAAGAACTTGTAATACCTCCGAAACCTTTGGTCGGAAGTGGGGGTCCCGGTGCCAACAACGTTGCGTCACTTCCCACAACTCGTCTGTGAATGCCAAATCGGCTGGTCGGCGCGGACGCCTGCCAGACACTATTGCCACCACCACTGCTGAAGGTTCAAGATCACTGAACGGAACTGCGTCGGTAAATACCTGTGGTGATACCAGGTGGCGGTGAGCCAGAGCTTAATGAAAACAGCCCATTCGTAACGCACCTCGATCATAACCATCGCGAAGGAGAAAACATCTACTGCCGTGGTAAACGCCCCATTATCTTTTAGGATCTCCGGTGCAGTCCATCGCGCGGCTTGACCCTGATAATCCGAGGCGCTTCGTACGGAATCCAGGTTTTTAGTTACCGTAGCAAGACCGAAATCCGTGATTCGTGCAAAACCGGAGCCATCTATGAGGATGTTTGACTGGATACATGTCAACGCGGTGACAAAACGGGGCTCAGAGAAATCGCGTACTCCTTTGAGATTACCATGAATCACGTCTTGGGAGTGGAGAAATTGAAGACCTTCAGCAACATCAGATAGCTGGTGATGAGAGTAAACATGTGATAAAGCACGACAGAATGAATACCCACAAGACCACATCGATCCACGTCTTGGTACTTCCTAACGTATTCCGTCAGGATTCCATCAGGCATCCATTTTGAAATAATCTGAAGGGGAGTAGAAGTGATGCCGAGGAGTGGGACAATTTTTTCGTGTTTTAAGTATTTCCATACCACAACCTCTTGGTAGAGAGCCTCCGGGTCTTATCAGCAATAGCAGTGGAGGGAAGGCGACAGAAAAACACACTTTTATGGGGTTTGTCGGACCATCCTTGGAATGCATCCGAATACGTTTCACACAAACCTCTGAGCCGTTGAAGGTCCCTCTGTACACATCGGTGGAAACTCCCGGGGAGAAGGGTTGATCGCCGATATCCAAAACTTGGGGCGAAAGCGTATATGATGTTGGTAGTATTGACCTGGCACCACACGTGTCTCTGAGTTTGTGCAGACATTTCCGAAAAGCGGAGCTGGTGGGGTCGATAGCGTTGAGAGCCTATGGTGGGTTGAGCTGGGAGCGAAAAGAGACACGCGGTGATGTACCTCGTCCAGACAATCGACAAATCCCACCAAATCCTGTTTACACTCCTCACCATAGGATGTGTTGCTCACTTGATTAAATGGCTTGTAGGAAGACCTGTCAAAGTGGGGGGTTCGGCACGATGGCGCGCTCTGTCGCATGCACTCGTCGTGGCTTCTTATAACTGTCTCATTGTTATAGCCTAACTTTGGGTGGGAAAAAGCGAGATTCTTGTCGTGGGGTGAGGATGGTTGCGATAACAATGTCTTCTGATGTGTGGTGACAATTTGTGGACGTTGGACAAGTGAGCTAGAATTATACACGGAGGGCTGAGCGGGAGAAGTCTCACTACAACGATGTCAGTGGATGCTTGATCACGAAACGAAGGGATGCTTACCGGCCGTGCAAAATTTGTACCACCTCCGACATTTCCGGACGTGACTGAGGTTCTTGGTCCCAGCAGCGTTGCATCAAATTCCACAGCTCGTCCGTGAGAGCCTGGTGAGTGGGCTGTGGGGGGCGCTCCCCTCCCATTATGGCTAAAGTCGCCGCTATAGATGGGCGTCGGCCGAACGGGGCCGCGCCAGTGAAGATCTTCGTTGGAAGGTAGGAAAGTTAGTCGGAAGCTACCCACTGGTGGCCGTTACGTTATCCACAACTGACCTCGACCATGACCATTGCAAACGCGAAAACATCCGCTCTTTTGCTTAATGTCCCTTTCTCCTCCAGGATCTCGGGCGCAGTCCACCGTGCCGTGCCGCCTAGTGCTACATAAGTTCCCTCCGCAGCATCCTGGTTGTGAGCGAGACCAAAATCCGTTATATGCGCACGGCCGGAAGCATCCACCATGATATTCGGCTGCACGTGTCAATGAGTGGGACTGTGAGGATTGGTAATGACGAGATAATCACCCCTTTAAGATCTCCGTGAATCACGTCGCGAGAGTGAAGGTAATAGAGCCCATCTGCGACGTCAACCAACTGCAGGGACAATAAGGTAGTGTTTCGGGGGGAGTGAGGCAACTAGGGCTCACAAGAGCGATCCTGTTTGCGTCTGGTTTCAGCTTGATGTAAGTGGTCAGGTCTCCGTCCGGCATCCACTTTGATACAATCTGGAGGGGGCTGAAAGTTACGCCTATGAAAGGGACGACGTTGGGGTGGATCAGCTCTTTCCACATCAAGGCCTCTCGGCAAAGCATCTATTGGAGTCATTAGCAGACAACAAATAATTGGTCACGATGAACACGTCCCTGTACGACCTTTTCCGGTCTGTCAATGGAATCGACCTTCAGTCTCTTTACGCAAACCTCCGACCCAGCATACGCCCCTTTAAATACGTCTGAGTACCCGCCGAAGGCAAATGGCTTCTTGTCCACGTTGAGTTTGTCGGGGGGTAAAAAGTGTGGCAATAATTGGCCCATCCGGGATATACAGATTTTCTGTAGGACCTTAAGGGTCTCTCCGGGGGTAACACTAGTGGACGGAAGGTAATCTGAGGCCTAAGATAGGTTCAGTGTGGGGAAACCGGAGTTAATGGAGAGGAGGGGTACATTGTCTAGAGATTCAGGCGTAAGGTGGTCACTTTGGAGGCTCTGGATATGTTCGTCAGATTTACTTATCTCGAGGACAAAGCACGGTTTGCCGGAGAACTCGGGTGATGAGTTGCCTAGCTGAAGCGTTTGGAAGCAATCCAGCACGGTCAGGTCCTCCAGCAAGTAGCGGTAGGACACGTGCAATCACGATGGAGGAGTGAAACCACGATGTGGTGTGCCGTGCGCGGGGATACACCCTGGCCGTGCCTCATGGACGAACGAACTTCACTTACTGCCCGTGTTGTACTGTTGGTATCCTCATACTGTTTCAACATGTTCTGGTCCGTGTCGAAAACTACGGTATGAGTGTTCGGGGCTAACTCGGCCTGGAAGGATACGGTTAGCAGTAGTCAAACGGGACCGGCCAAACGTACGTTGAAGACTTGCAGGATCCTAGTGAGTTCCACCTTCCAGGCATCGATGGTCTCCCTGTCATTCCCCATGTGGGCAGGCTCGGAAAGCGAATTCTGTCCCTCTCTCTCGATCTCTCCCTGGATCTCTGTCGCGATTCTGTAATCAAGGGTGTGGCGAGTGAAGCGCATACAACACACACCACCGGTTGAACTCACTTTGTTAATCGCATAATCGCCTCGCACACGGGCAGACTCAGCCCATTCAATCCTCTCCCGTTCACCCCACGGCCAAGGACATCACATACATCTGTGAAAATTGGCCCAAGTTCGACAGGGTTCGGTTTGACAATCATGGTGTTCTGGATACACATGAATCCGGGTTATCTCATCGCAGAAGAGGAGACGTACCCTGATCATCTCAAGGAGGTCACTGACGGAGCCAGGAACTGCCCTGGCTGGCGGGATGTTTGGGAGTTCCTTCCCGAGGTTCGAGCCCTCGATGGCCTCATCTCTCCCCTTCGATGGTTTGGACTCGGCTTGCATGATCAAGATTCAAGGTAGCCACGAGAAAGAGGTGCGGCGCGCCGGCTGCGAGGAAGAGTCCGAAGCCTGATGGAAACAGGCGGCCATTCCCTGACGTCACGCCTCGTGTTGACAGACCCATTTCATTACTTTACCCGTACGACCGCTCGGCCGGACCCCAAGTCAGAGGGTGGCCGCTAAATGAACCTTCCCGGCGTCTAACATATTTTCGCTAAAATATTCTCCCCAGTGTCCGATAAAACTAGGTCTCGGGGATAAAAATATGTAGAAGGTTTTCTACGGGAGGTTGAACAGACGGGGGTCGATTGTCTTTACAAAAAGTGAAGTCGCTGACCATTCCACCAGAACTGCCGCAAGCGCGGGCAAAACTCCTGGTTTTCCTTCCTCAAACTCCGTTATCTTCCGCGATTCTATCTCGGCATATGATGTCAAGCTTCACCAAAATCGCCCACCCAAAATGACACCTACGCCAAGCAATAAGCAAACGAAAATCGATCACGAACGCTGAAGAATGGTGCCACCGGGCCCGGAGCTTTTTCTTACCTCCGGAGTCGCCGGATCTATATAGGGAAATTGTCGCAAGGTTTGGAGACATGATCGAAGAAGACTTTTATGGCCGCCCTTCCCGATGAGAGCGGGCATGCGGGGAACCAAATGACAACAGGAAGATCTTCAGAGAGTATCCTTTCCAGGACGTGTGTTGAAGTCATTCGGGGGCCTTCGGAATTTCTTCAGCCTGGTTAATCCCTTCATCTGCATGACCCGCTGTGAGTCGATTCGCATCGGTCAGTCGCGTCAATGTAACAGTGTCGTTGGGCTCGTTTCCGTGCCTCTGCCATAGGTGAAATTCGCGGAGGAACCATCGAGGCCATAGAGAACGAGGTTTGTGAGCGCACGCACACAATGGGACTGGAAGGAGTGGGTGTCTAGTAGCACTTTCATCTTGGGACCCATGATCATCGGTCGCAGTTTATGCTTTGTCAGGTGCGAGAATCGATTGCACGTACGCCGAACATCTACCAACTCGGGGTCATAGGATACAAAAACATCAAGATGTTCAGCATTGATACCCTCGGACACGAACCACTCGACTTCCGTGGGTCCGCTGACGCCACCTCCACGATGTTTCCAACCGCACAGACAACCGATATATTACGCCTTAGCAGTGACAAGGGGAGCGGATGAACAGAATCCTTCGACGAATGCGTTTACTATTGCGACGAAATCGCCCGCACGATAGGTCAGCGAGAGGACGCAAAGCCCGTCGATGGTCTTCTATCCATCCGGGACTGTAGGAAAAACACGCCCAAACCCCTGTATCGACGCCCAGCGGGAAGGCGATAACTTCAAGGAGGCTGCAGGGGAGTCGGGGTCGAGGATGACGAATGTGGAGAAAACCAAAGAGAGCTCAAGCGTGGCGGCCAGATCGGACTCTCGTCGTGCTGCGTCCGCAGGACTCCTGTCCGTCTGAGTCGGCGATTATTCCACTAATTCTGAGCAGCAATTGTTGCTAGGAGAGTTACCGACAACACGCGGTGATCTAACTATTGCAGGAGGCTGTCGATAATATCCGACTCCGCCCGGCCCCCGCTCTGATATGTATTGTTGAAGGTTCTACGGGCAGCGTCCTTCAACAACGCGGGGATGACTATGCATTTACGGTGCGGCGGAATGGCAGAAATGCGTGGGTTTATGAGGAGGCAGATGTTCTCAAACTGGCCGAGCCATCTACAAGACGTGGGGGTCTTTTTCGTAGCTAGATTCCGGACCGGGGATGGTTGCGGCATTGTCGGGAATCGGGAGGATCGGTTTCGAAGGAGGTAATGATCGTGGAGCGAAACCACTGGTTTTTGTATATCCCAGCGCCATCCATGATGGGGAGTCGGTCGAGGAAGTGGAAAATGGACGTATGAAATTCGTCACAGCAAATAAACCTCCAATCATCACCAAATTTCGGTTTGACCAGCTCGTGGTGGGGGATTGCGAATACAATGGAGGTCTCGCCGATCCCGCTTGCGCCAATGAAAACAACTGGCGTGCCATTCTTGACAGTTCTGAGGGTCTGTGGACGATCTTGTCTCGGCCGAGGAACAACCTTGGAGGTGGAGGTGGTTCACCGGATCATGTACCGCATCACAGTCATATCAGCATGCCCCGGGGGTTCATACGAGGGAACCACAAACACGTCCTTTGCGAGGTACAAAGTCAATAACGCCTAACCCACACGGATCGAAAATTCGTCTCACTGGTCTAAAGTTGTGGGCAAGCGACTCGGCATTCACCACGGGTAGATACAGTACGTGGCCAGCTGCACGGAATCTTTCTTGTCGGTAATCTTGTCCTGTTTGGAATGTCGATGAGTCGACGCTTTCAGTTGAAAACCCCGTGGTGGCCACTCACTGAACGAGAGTTAGGATGGTAACAATGGGGACAAAGACTCCCTTCGCTGGGAATCCCTCTCTCTGTTCCCTCTGGCAATGAATCCCCGAACAACCAGTCACCCACTCCACTCTTCCTGTTTTCACCAGAGGGCTCATGACCTTCGGACGAACCCGAGAATTGGACCGAAAGGCGGTCGAGGTGCAGCCTCTCGTCCGTAAACAATTTCCCAGAATTTCCTCGTTGGCACCAGGGTGGCTGAAAGCGACGCGTAGCGTCGTAAGGCGTGTGGGTTGTAACTTGGTATTTGCTGGATATCTCGTGTGACGGTTCGAGCGCGAGCCACGGTGACCCACCGAACAGCCGGAGCGAACCGGAACCGACCCGCAACACTTCAACCTCACTCTCATTGCCGCAGAGACAAACTCCGGAGATAACAGAATTCTGCAGGTGGGGTCCACGGTTATCATGCTCCCTTCTTCCATGTCTTGTCGTTGTCGAGATTAGGCAAAACAACTGGTATTAGGGATCTCGCGGAGGAAGATAACGCGTGTGGAATTTTGGGTGCTTTGTGGTCCTGCGATATGAGGTATGCTGTTCAGAGCACCCTCCGGTGTTTATTGAATGATTCGAATCCACTATTCCCTTGGACCAGGAGGCCCTCATGCATTGCTGTCCTGTCGCCGTTGATGTGACCTGTTTGTTCGCCAAAGGTGTGTACAGATGTTACCTATCATGCGGATCAGGGCAGCGTTCCTAACAAAGACTCGGAGCTAGTTCCAGTCAACCACTGTACCCCATCCGCATGCGTTCCTCACGAATCCATCGGGGTAATGATGGTATGATCGTCGCGGGGACCGTACCAAAACCTTCACTGATTTCCTTTGCCAACTCACTTCCATGTCTACATTCAATCCGTTGGCACGACTCCACATTCTCGACACATCTTCAGCCGATTTTCCCAATCAAGTCGTGAACCTTTTCCGTGACGAGGAGTACAGAGAATGTATCCCAAGCCTGCAAAGTGGTGCTTTGGTGTGGCTTGTCAAATTCCTGGACAATGTTCATTCCTGTGTTCTCATATTTGGGATGGAGGAGTGCCGACCATCGAAATAATCTGACTGCTATTCTCCTCAATGACTGTATATGAGGTTTTCGATTGCTTAATTGTCGTGGATATTCCTACTGACGATGTAGCAGTGGTTCCGTTATTGGCTGGTATCACACCGGGCATAGCAAACCGCTCCCGTAGCATCCTCTGTACAACTGACTGAATGAAACCACCCCGGACAGCCTATAGGCTATAGAACCACGACCACACCACCCTTGTGCATTAACTGTGCTTTTTTGTGGCATTGACAACTTACAGCTGAAGTTCGGTTCGAACCGAATCCGAAAAGTCTGGCGGGGCCGAACAGAACCTGAACCGAACGCCAAGAACATTAGTTAATAAGATTATTGGCTGTACTTACCGCTGGTCCCTTCTGGCAGACTGCAGTTTTCTGTAGAAAGGCGGCGTTAACAGAACGAATAGTGACAAGGATACACAACTAAGACGCTCCTCTGGTCACCAGTATTGGTAGGTACACTTTTCGCTCGAGTGAATCCCTCGTGTGCTTGTCGCCTGTGTTTCTCAATCCGCCAGATATGATGCGTGATGACGGTAAAACGTTGTTGTGGCGCGGCCGGCGAAGATAACGTCGAAACAATGAGTCTGTTACTGGAATGACATCTAGCGTCTAATGGTGGGCAAAGGGTTCGATGTAAGCGGAATGAGGCTGCGCAGTGACTTGGTTATACCTCATCCAAGAAATCCACCAACCGAGCCGATTTGGATTGCTGGACATTGCGAGAGAATACCCTCTTCCCATCGATTCTAATGAACGTGTACAGTGCCGGAAGAATTCCGATGAGGATTTTTCCAGAGTATAAAAGTGGTATGGCGCTTAGGAGGACGATGGCTGAGATTGGCCGGGATCCTGCAGGTGTGGCCGAAGTACATGAAAACTGCATGCGTTGGATGAAAACGGATACGGCCTCTTCATGACCACGTTTCGCGCCAATCAGTTACGGAAACACGTATTGTGGTCGCCAATGGATCCGAGCTTTCTTAGATCCGATTCCCTTCTGGATCCGTTGTATACGTTGGTTGGAGTTGAGGCCCACGAGACTCTGTAACTCGTGTGCGATAAACGTGTGTTAAATATCTGAATATAATCGTTAAATTAGATAAACGATATGATAAACAAGACAGAGTCGCGTGACGGGATGATAACTTATGGCATCTACGCAATGATCCTATCCCTCGGTATAGAGGACTAGAATAACCCGCAAAGCCACCGTTTCTTCTTGGGTTTCCGTGCTCCGGCATCTGTACATCAGAAGTTAGAATCGGTGCTCTCCCGGAGAGACAGACTCACTTGGCCGTGGAGCTGGGGATTGGAGTTGTGACTGGCTTGTGCCCGGTCCGAGTCCGACGCCTGGGAGTGGATCCCTAGGTCGATCATACGAAGCTGAGCATGTAACCAAAGACAGTGTTTGCACCACTGGAGTAACTTGTACGCACTCGGAAACAACGCTGCCGTCGTCGCCATCACCAACAAACGTTCGCCATATCCTCACAACTTCTCCCATCGTTGGACGATTCTCAGGATTCTGGTGCCAGCACTTCTCCAAGAGCTCCCACATCTCAGCGGTAAGACCAACCGCCTGAGCGTTTCCGGGCATCTCCGGCCTGTCTCCCCTGAAGATATCATAAGCGGCTTTTGCGGGCGTCCGCCCCTCAAAGGGTGGTGCGCCGGTAAATACCTCCACAACCAACATCGCAAAGGAGAAGACGTCTGCGGGTTTTGACTCCATCACCGGCCTGACAGTCCCGTCGATGACAGAACTCATGAGTTCTGGGGGCGACCATCTGGAGGTCCCGACGGCTCCCGGAGTCACTGCAACGGTGAATCCAGCCGGACCCGAATTGACGGGTGCCAATCCGTAATCCGTCAGACGAGCACAGCCCCTCTGGTCAACGACAACATTTGCCTGTTACCGCAGAATCAGCAAGAAAGAACTCTTAACGCCACAGGTGTGGAAGCCGAAATGCAGCTTGAGGGGCAGGTGGCTTACCCCTTTCAAATCCCCGTGAGGGATATCAACCGAATGAAGGTACTCCAGCCCCTTTGCAACATCGAACAGCTGCCACAGATAGGGAAAATCGAGTTAGCAACTCCGTGATTGCAACAGTGACAAGAGTCTTCCTACCAGAGACGCTCGGGGTGTGCGGGGGCGCGACGCTGTGTACTGATTGATGTTGCCGTTTTGCCCCCAGTCGTAAACGAGGGCGAGTTTAAAGTGTGTCATGTTCACCCCACGGAACGATAGGACGTTTTCATGCGACAGTCTTCTCCACATCGGCACCCGTTTCCACAGAATCTGTAAATTTTGTTCGAGAATAGACCTCGGATGGTGACTGGATGCTCACTTCTTTTGCCTCTTTCAAATTTTGGGCGGGGTATATGCGAAAGGCTTTGATGGCCACCTGCGCGCCATGGTATTCTCCTCGCCAGATGTCGGTAAATCCTCCAGACGCTACGACAATGTTGCCACGTTTCTCGAGCCCAGCGGAGAGCACGGCAGACGCCGGAAGTCGCTCGATTGTGCCGCACACGTTCCCCAAGGCGGTTATGAATTTCGTATTTTGTGGGTCGACGGTCGGATATGCCTTTGCAGAAATGATGGAACTCAGATTTCAACAGAGAAGAACGAACGATCCCGGCTTACCTGATCTACCTTGTCGACAAATTTTGTCTGATCTTCTGGTGTCAATCCTCGGATGTTTTGCGGTAGTTCTTTGCTATTGAGCAAAGTGCCAGCTCGTTGCCTCGACTGCTCGGGTGTCAAGTTACTGTTCGCAAATTCCCGGGTTGAGGTTTCTCCGCGGGTTGGGTTGTGAGGCACAGCGACGGTGTTACTCTTCCTGGACATGGTGAGAGGCTCGCCGGGATGAAGGTTGGGGAGAAGGAGCACGATCCATTGGGCGGTACATGTAGACCATGGGACCGACACGAGGCTGTCACGACACGTACAATCACACCCTGACAAAAATTCACCGGCAGATTGCGGGGGGACGTCAGTACAGGACCCCACGTCGCGAGGCGCTCAATTTGCGGTATGCTGCATACTCTCTACCGGGAATCCCTATCTGAAAGGTATTGTTCCTACGGAGCCTTCCTTCAAAGGGTGAAATAAAGGATAAAATCTCAGTAGGGCCCGGTTGGGGGGGTGGTCTGAGGGTAATACACTTCATGGGTTCCCGAGAGAGATGGTCTCGGGACGACGATCGGGTTCAATTCGTCGCGTCCTGCCAGGGGTCCCCCGCCATCAGGCGACGCAATCGTGGGAACTTCCGCCATCACGCGTCCTTCGACTCCTTCCTCACGCGCTTCCACCCATCAAAATATTTCTGAGAGGAGGTGCACCCGTGGGAAATCCCTCCCCCGACTCCCAGGCTCGTTCCTCCTCTGAAGGATGCGGCAAGGGAGGTACCAAGAAAGCGTCCGCAGAGAACGCGGAGACCCCCGGCTGAGGGCAACATCCATCGAACCTTTGCTCTAGTAGAGCCCCTAGTAACATCAATCGTCATTCTGCTCTCCTCCTGACTGGTCGCTTGTGGTCCGGCCGCATTCCGGAGCCTATTCGACGTGGGTCTCGTCACAAGTTTCGATTGCACGTGTGCTATTATTTCCGTCAGGTTTCCACCTGGAATTCACCATCATTTTAACAGCAGTTTGTAGTAGGGGCACTTGGCGCTTAGGGTATGCACACAACGCTTTCCGCCTTGGACCAATATACCAACATTTAACTTGCCGCCGACGCGCCTCGTGGATAGAGGGAGATGTCTGATACATGTACCGTGTATCGCCAGCACATCGGTCCGCCAGTGAGTGGTCACCTTAGGAAGTATATTCCCCGTGCCCTTTCACAATCCCTTGAATCGACTTCGCGGCCTCGACACGTCTTCCTCTGCGTTTACGATCAAGTTAGTAGCACACTTTATGGGGAGGAGGACGCTAAGCCTTCAAGGTGAAGATCTAGTGGGGCTTGTCGGCTATCTGGACACGGTACGTCGCCGTGTCTCACTTCTTCGCTCCCCGCTCATATCGTTGTAGGCTATCGATATTCTCGACCTTGCTAGTCCCGCCTTCTGGAACCTACGGAGACTAATCCGCACCACAGGGGTAAGAGTGCTTCTCGTCTCGATCACTCGAAACGAGCTTCGGGCGTGGATACCGGTTATGCAACCAGGAACACTTCACGTCTGTCTCACACCCCCCCCCGACCTCAAAATATTCTTGAGTTGTTTGCGGATCAGGCCCAGATTTACAAGCCGGGAATAAATACTGCAACCAATGCTGCATGGATGCCGGTGGGAGGACTAGGAAATTCCACCCCCTAGGGCACATCAGGATCAACCAGGGCCACCGCGGGAACTGAAGACATGCTGGGCTGTCGGACCCACGAATTGGCGGTGTGTCTCCTTCGTGCAGGCGAGAATTCCCGAGGAATACTAAATCTGCACCTTTTTTGTAGATGGATGTGGCGGTAAGCAGAGGTGGGGCGGCCAAATTGTCCCCGGAGATACGTCAGGTGGGTATACGCACCGGACTTTGTCACGACCAAACCCGTCTAAAGACAGGGTACTGGAATCCCTTCAGCCGGGGTTCGACATATCCAGCAATAGGTCGATAAACCGCCGGATGATCCCCAAGATCCCACTGAAGAGACTGCGGAGGGGGTGAAGGAGATTGAAGAAGGGAAATAGAAAACGGAGGTTGAAGATGCTGCGAAAAAGGCAAAGGAGACTAGGGAACGCGAGGGGTTTGAGGTACGTTTTAACTTCATCCCAGAGAGAAAGTAGGTGAAAGGAACACGATCATCTGAAGAAGAGAAGGACGCTGGGGAACCTGGAGAGAGTTTCACGGTATGTTGCGATCCTCCTCTATCCCGACACAACGCTGTTCTAACACCATCACAGAGGGAAACAGAGCAGACGGGTACACCCCCCCATTTTCCTTCGTTAGTCCGACAACGATCCATTCATAAACGGTTCGTCCGCAGGGGGCCCTACGGTTTGGGTTGTATTTGAGCGTGATCAACTGAAGAGTGATAAGGATGCTAGGGAACTTAAGAGGTTCATAATCTGGTGCAGTCCTCCTCTCTTCCTGCGCAGCGCCATTCTGGTACCACCCCCGGGGAGGCTGATGAGTTTCGAGATGGCCGACAACCGGTTGAAAAACTGCTGGATCCCCCTCAAAACCTCAATCGATCGGGTCACCAGGACCATGGGAAGATGGTTGGTGGCCCCGCTGTCACGTCACAACTCCCGAGCGATAGGTTTCAAACATACTCCAACAAAAAAGAAGCGCGGGTTGAGGAGTGTACCTGGTTCGTGACATTATGACCTCCCACTGGGTATGAGCTGGGGATAGGGTTTTCCTGTTGCTGGAGGACGGTAGAATATCTCAAACCTGGTATATGTGTATGCCAGTTTGCGGGTCCTTCCCTTGTTTCCTGAGCCCGGAGAAAGATACTTTTCGAATTTGATCCCATGCGGCGAGAGATTACCGACGGAGTGGTTGCCGAACGGGGTGGTGTCACATATGCTAGTTTAAACATGGGTGTAGACATAATGAAGGGGCGTCAGGGCGAAACTTCCCACTCAACAGGAGGAAACTCGGGAGGAGACAGAGCGCAACAGGGTGGATGCAGTTGAAATACTCTGTAGATGGGGAGCAGAGCTAAACGCCAGATACCGAGACCAGCGCCATTCCGATCCAACTCGCCTGCTCCGCCCTCCTTGCCGGTCTAGCAGATACTAGAAACGGGTCCGCGAGAATACAAAGTGATAGCCCCTACGATTCCCGGGTACTAGATAACGTCCGCAGCGGAATGGAGGGTGGACAGGTTGACGTCATTGTCCATGGTGGGGAAGAGGGCCCACCCAGCGCATCATGTGTCTTGTTTGTAACTTTTCCAGTTCGATAAAATATCGCCAAAAATTCGGGGGGGGGGGGGGGGGGGAAGTCGCGACGGGGG
>Ga0307517_10002931_pt1 | contig 27017 bp, 15 predicted proteins | sample 23_EM_MG_FD_194515 | JGI IMG/M metagenome (GOLD analysis project Ga0307517, IMG submission 194515) | Populus trichocarpa ectomycorrhiza microbial communities from riparian zone in the Pacific Northwest, United States - 23_EM | ecosystem: Host-associated > Plants > Roots > Unclassified | place... | reverse complement strand
AAACTTTCTAGTCAAATACTGGTATTTAAATACCAGTCTACTTACATGTCCAACATTTTATACCAGGATATTGACCATTAATTTTGATGAATTAAAAAATTTAAAGTTATTGAAATATAGGTCAAATTCCTTTGAAATTTTATAAACCTATTGTAAAATTCATACAATATCTTCTTTAAAACATGCCAAAGTATTTTAGATAAAAAAAAAATACTCAAATAATTTTAAAGATTTTTGGCCATATGAAAGCAAAAAGAAAGTATTTTTATTTAAAAAAAAGTTATGGTATTTTTTTAAGCTTTATTTGGCAAAAACTCTTTTTTTTTTTTTGTAATAAAACTCAAAACAAACCTAAAAGATGTTTGTCAAACACACTCTTAAACAAACAAAAAAAAACCTTTTGTGAAAACATTGCTAGCCAAACAAAGGCTTAGCCATTGATTCAATTTTGACTTGATTGAGTTAACCTGACCGGGTTAACTTGACTAGGTTGACCAGAAATCTTTGGTCTGACCATGAACCAAACCAAAGACATGGGTTTGACCAGGAAACAAGCTAAAAACAAAAACCAAATCAAACCAAAAATAGATTAAACTTGTCAAAAACATAAAAACTCAAAAAGTTTGGCGAAAACGGATCAAAACAAAAAAAAACAAACACGAAGAACATAAATGAACATTTAAAGCAATTCCAGCAACACGAACTCTAAACTATATATGTTTCATAAAATAAAAAGAAACATAAAGGTTGTAAACCATGCAAGGATCAATAATCAAGCAACAAAACTCAATAATTATCACCTAATAATCCTAATTTGACCAAAAATATTTTGGTATAAAAAACAAAACCCTAAGATTAAAACTCATAAAAAATAGTTATTGATGCATGAAAACCCTAGATTATGTCATGTGAATGTGAAGATGTAAATAAATAAAATAAAACAGGTCCAAAACTCGTAGCTAAGGCAATGTTCTTGGGAAGAACATGAAGAACACTAACCCAGATTTTTTTTCAAAAATGCATACTAAGCCTCGAAATTGATTCTTTTTTGTTCAAACAATCCACATTATCATAGTGATATACATTTAAATCAAAAGAAACAAAAAAAATCATGGAAAATAGGATCATGAAATCCTATTTTTCAAAACTGGCATATAAAAACAGCAAGCTTATCCATGCCATTTAGATTCAAAATTGATTTTCAAAACATATTTTGGTCATGACCAAAGCCTTACAAACCCAATATTAACAACATGGCTTATCAATGCATTAACTAAATTAACAAAACTAAGAAAACAAGCATTGTTTTATCAAAATTAACTTAACTAGAAGACTTTTATTACATCCTAAAATGCTTCAGAGAATAACATTAAACCATAGAATATAAAATTACAATAAAAAAAGTAACACGCAGATCCCTACTTTTCAAGCATTCCAAACACATTTCCATACTTTTAAACATAAACACAAACCAAATGATAATATTTGTTAACTTAAACAGACCACATGGACTCCACTTTAAGGTTAAGAAATATACCTTCAAACTTCTAGAACATCTACTACCCTTCTTTCCTTTTCTTTGTAAAGTTTTGTTTTCACAAACTTGTTACCCTTTTAAAGATGAAAAAACCCTTATGCTAAGCTTGTAAACCTTTACAACTAGGGTATTTTCTCAGTATTTCTCTTCTTTTTTCTTCTCTCTTTATCTCAAATTTCAAAGGGTATTTATAGGGTTTTTCCAGGGTTTTTGATGGATTTCATCAAAGATTGATCAAAGTTGAGCCATTTGATCAAAATGAGAGAGCTTAGGATAAAATTTCACAACTGGACCCTCTATCCTTCAATGGTTTTTGCAATGGTAGTTTTGGCGTAGGTGTATTTCCTTTTCTTGGAGGTAAAGTTATGCATTCTTCACCTTCTGATCTTTGGGGGAACGATATATAGCCCTTGATAAAAACCCCCTAAGAGCTTTAAAGTATGAACACACAAAAGTTAGGTGGTTTTGCACCAATGAGTATTTTAGTCAAAGCTAATTGAGTTGGCCAATTTTAAGGTTTTTTCAGAACAATTCTGACATCATCATCGTTGAAGACCATCTGAAGTTGGTAGAGGGGATGCACATCTTTTATTTGGATCTAACCTTGCTCTATTTAGAGGTATGTAGCTCCACATTTACTCGCTTGAAGGTGCCAACTTGATTAGCCCAGAATCTGAAAATTAAGTGATGACTTATCAGAGACAAGATGTTGGGGACTTCTATAGAAAAATTGGAATATAAACGTTTAATTTCATGGAAATAGGGTTGTATAAGGGATGTTTCCTCTTTTATTTGCAAAAAATGACATGTCATTTGGAAGTCTAAAAGTACACAATGAGCTCTTGAAATGTGTCAACTTGATCATCGTAAACTGTCAAGGAAGAAGATGAACAAAGACTGAATGACGTGTTATCTAGGTTAAACCCTAGAATTTAGGGTTTTTAATTTAGGATTTGACAAAGTTTCAATTTAGTCCATGTTCTTCCAATCGCGGCACATGCACTCTTAATTGATACAAAATTTTTAACTGCATGCAATTCAAACCCCATCAGATAACACGTCAAATATCAGCCCCAAAGTTTAGCTCCATTATTATTTTGGTCCTTGGTTTTGTATTTGTTCAATTGGACCCCCAATTAACCATCAAACTTTTAATTTTTTTTAATTTTGACATCTGATTTCACCAATTTCTACCCTCAAAATTGCACACCATTTACAAGTTGATCATTGGTTTTGAATTTCTTCAATCAAACCCCGAATCGGTTACAAGTTTTTTCACATTTAAGCCCCTGATTTGGCCAATTAAGCTTTTCAAAGTCCATTTTCAACCACCAAACTTCAATTTCTTCCAATTAACACCCAAATTAACTTAAAAAAATGGTTTTCTTTGCAATTAAGCCCTTAATAAAATTAATTAAGCCTTCCAAAATTCTCAATGAAAATTTACTCATCCAAATTTGTATTTATTTATCCCAAATACAAATATTTTTTTCGAATGGGTCTTTTTCCAATCTTGTATGTTTTGGTCCTTCACCATCAACTTGGATAATCTTCTAGGCTTTCTTCAGATGTATCCTCTTGTATTTTGGATTTTTCATTTTTTATTTTTTTTCTTTTCTTGATTTTTTTATGGGGTGAAAAATAAGTAACAACAGTTGTAATCCTCTTATGAGAGTTATACGCCTATTTTTTTATTGCCTTCAGCTCCTCTCACAAGGCTTCTTTGGATTTTTTAAGCTAAGTTACCTATTTCTCCAAGAAGTCTATTCAGCTATACGCCTCCCCATTTTTCTCTTCAATAAAGCTCGGGATGTAGGCTTGTTCTTTTAATTCTATTGTTAAGCATGGGCAGCCTTGACATTCTTTAGCTCAGCATTTTAAATAACCTTCTCTTCTGTCAATTTACACACTTTAGTCCTATCAGCACAGTACTACTTAATGACCTCCTTCATTACCCTTCTCCTCTTAGCCTATCGATTACTCAAATGAGCGCATATCATGAAGGTCTAAACAATAAAAATGACAAAATAAGATAAGTTTTTATTATCAAAGACTAGTTTATAAAAACTTAAAGAAAATTATATAATAAAATTATTCATATTTGAAAGATCATTTGCCAAGTTATAGCTAAGTGGCGCTGGTAACTGGGGTCTATCAAAGCATTGACATTAAAGGGGAGGGTTAACATTCTATCCAAGGTAGACCTCCAGTCTGCCAAACCCCAATGTAGACCTCTCTTGTAGGATAACATCCATAATCTTTCTCTTCTCCCTATTGAGATTGGGAAAGCAAAACGGAGCATGATCTAAGTTTAACCTAGAAAAGAAATCCTCCACCCCTTTTGCATAAGGAGTATGGCTAGAAGACCCAACAAACATAAAAACTAGGTTGGGCAGAGCTTGAATGCTGATAAGAGGTATAATCACTTCCACATCAAAGTCAGAAGTGACTGCGACCATTTATCTCTTCTAGCAAGAGGCAACATCAAATATGACAAGGGTAGGAGTAGGTGGCTTGAGATGCCCTGATATTGGAGATCAATTCCCCTCTATAGTTTGAATCCTCCCTGTAGTAACTTGGAGCCCCACCTCCATAAAAAAAGAGTCATCTAAATGAAAATACCCAGCCACTAGAAGTCGTTCAACATCCATGAAAACTTCTTATGTATCTATCTTTTTAGATATAAAGACTTCCTCTAAGAATGAGACATAAATATCTTTTGATGAAGAGGTGTAACTGGCTAGACATAGATGGTGTGGACCTATTAAACTCTAAGTTAGTTATTCTTACTGAGGATCCTGCATAAGAAAAAATTCAGATGATGAATAACATACTAAACTAAGATAAACAATTGAGAAAATGACATACTTGTATCAAAAGAATGATAGATTTGTTGAGCTATGAAGTTCATGTAGTACTCAGTCTAGAGTTGATGTAGCTTACTGCATAGTCTTTTTTCTCTCTTATTAAGGCCAGACTTTTCGTTCACACCTATTAAGGGCATTCTTCAAAAGTAGGAGCAGCTCCAGATAACAGCATAACCTATCTGAGGTTTAGCCACACCGTCAAATTTCACCAGCACCTATTTTCCCCTCCATTTTTTAACATGAGTGGACTTACCTTGGAAAGTACCTTTTATAAACCCTCTTGGCCTAGTAAAAAATATAAAGAATCAAGGTATGAAAGGCCTCTCATTCAACACTATTGACTAGCGTGTAGTAGTGTATGAATATATTAATAATTGGCTCCACCTTGTGGATTCTAAATAGCTTATAAAACAAAGACAAGGTGGTTCATCCATTGGGGTGGAGTTGAGTCGGGCTCAGATTGTAATAACAAAACACATTGCTCATAAACCCTTGTAAAAGAAATAAGTACCCAAACTCGTACATACATAAGGGTAGTAATAAAAAAATATCCCCAACAAGTTTGTTAGTGACCTGGGTAACCCGTTCATCTACCTTAAGCAATAGTATCGTAAAGTCCCCTAGTTTTTTAGAGTTGGCAAAAGATACTTGCCTGTATGATACAATGCTTTATTCCTTATCTTGAGGAGTCATGGGTAATCTTAGTTGTCCGTTGAGGTCTAAAGCCTCTCTTGGGACAATCTTTCCCTCTCTCCCAATAGAGGATGGTTGAGCATAATCAAGTTATGTTCTAGGGCCTATTTTAATGGGAACCAACCTCTACCAAGTGATTTTAGTTTCAGGTTTGAAAATAAAATATCCCTTGGAGGAAATAATCTTCTTATGCTTTCTAGAAGTCATTTTTAACAAAGATAAAACATGAAAGGAAGAACAAAATAGAACGATCTTGATGTTTACCTAGAAGAATACTCTTTTTTAGATGATAAAAAATCTTGATCTTTTTGTTTAGGGCTTATATTACAGAAAGTTTATAGAGTTTTTGGCAAAAGTAAAAAATAGGATTGAGAGAGAAAATGGTTTATTTAGGTCACCGCCTTTTACTTCTATTGATGAATAAAGGACATATGGCAACACATCATAACCCTAGGAAGGCTAAACACCTATTGCATTTACTAGACGCCCCCGAATGGTCTTCTCATAAAGATTATGCAGCCTCCCAAGCAACATGTATAATTAATATAGAGAGGCGCCATATTTCGAAGGAAAATAAGACAAATCTGATTAATTGCCTCCCAAAAGGCTTTTCAAGTCATGGAATACATACAGACTTGGGTCAAATGATGAATCAATATTTTTGATGTTTTGTGAAAAAGCCTAAACCCCAGTCCAAAAAGATTCAATAACATAATGGTAACACACTAGCACATGGGTCTAGCGAGCTATTAGGCCCAATATATTTGGGTTCAGCCACATGCTGAGCCCAAGAAAATATGGGTTTGACAAGCTATTAGACCCAATATACTAAGGTTTGGTCATGTGTTAAGCCCAAGAAAACATTGGTTTGGTGAGCTACAAGACCCAACATACTTGGGTTCGCCACGTGTTAAGCCCAAGTGAACGTGGGTCTAACGAGCTGTCAAACCCAATATACTTGGGTTCAGCCACGTGTTGAGCCCAAACAAACATGGGTTTGGCATACTACCAAACTTAGTACCCTTAGACTAAACTACACGCTAAGTTTAAATTGTTTGAAGGTCGTTATAAACCCATATTAGAGCCATAAGGCTCTGTTTATTTATTCTTAAAACTTTTAATATGAAATATTCATGTTAGAAATATTTGTCTCCCTACATCTATATGTGTATAAAAACTCTCCCAAGGGCCCACAACTTTTTCTTTTTATTAATGATGTATAAGCGATATTTATCCTTCATTAATATCATCAGGAAAAAAATAACTCTCCAACCCCTTCACTTCTTTAGAACGATAAGGTTCGGAGATTATAAATACCCCCTGAACCACCAAGGTAAAGGGTTCACATTTTTTTATTCTTTTAAGTGAAGGATTCAATCCTTTTATGGCCAAACTGATGGTCAATTGGCTGTGATTTGTTAAACATGGGAAGGATTGAAATATGGAGGACTAAAATGAAAAATACAGGAAAAAATAGATGGAAACTTCAAATTTTGCGTGAAAAGTTAACTTAGATCCTTATACTTTTCAATTTCTCTTTTATATCCTTTTGTTTGAGAAATGAGAGAAAGTCGCTAGATTCTAGTTGTAGAGAGAGAAAGTTTCAATTGACACTGATTTAGCCTATGCAAAAGAGTTGCTAAATTCTAATAATAGAGAGATAAAGTTTTGATTGACACCAGTTTAGCCTACAAAAAAGGTTGATCTTGGTATCAATAAGTTTTATTTGATGAGAAGAGTCTCACCCAGGTGTTCTTTGACTTTCCCATCGCTTAAGATGGTAGATTTGAACTCGAGAAAGTTTTTTTTTTAATTTGGGTTGATTTTGGGTTTTGGACCAATTCTAGAGTTATTTGTGGTCATATATAGGTTATCAAGGTGGATAAAGTGTTTTATAGTCATTTTAGGTAAAAACAAATAGTTGAAAAATGGATTTCTAAGTCAAAAAACCATCACCCTATTTTTTAGCCACCATTGCGGCAAGATTCCAAGCAGAAATAGGCGGAACATTGTTTGCCACAGTAGGTAATGCATCGCCTGCTCTCTTTTTGTTTTTCAAAAAAATTAGGGGCAAACAATATATCTCCTGCCCATTTAAAGAAAAGTCATCCCAGGAGCGTGAGCCTAAGTTGAAAGGCCCAAACCTTTTTTTTGCCTTCAATTTTAACTTATTTTTATTATGTTTTTACTTGACTTTTACTTAATTTATGAATAAAATTTTAATATTTTTTATGATATTAAGAGGCATTCGTTCTATATATCCCTACTTATTTTTTTCTTTAATTTTATTCAATTGTTTTCCTAAGTGTGGTTATATATATACAATATTAGTTCAAAGAAACAATATTAGTTTAAAGAAACACACACACAATATTAGTTTAAAGAAACAAGGTGATTAAATACAATCGAGTTTATGGCTCATATTTCTAGATCAAATATCGACATCCACATCTATCACTCAACTTTCCAATTTAATCTTTGGTTAAATATCATTTATTTTTTACTTAGTTTATGAATAAGATTTCAATATTTTTCTGATATTACGAGGCATTCGTTCTATATAGTCTTATATAATTTTTTTCCTTTAATTTTATTCATTCATTTTACAAAGCCTGTCTTTTTTGTTATTGTTTTATTATATACAATATTAGTTCAAAGAAACAAAGTGATTAAATAAAATCGAGTTTATGGCTCGTGTTTCTAGATCAGATATCGACATTCACATCTATCACTCAACTTTCCAATTTAATCTTTGGTTAAATATTGTTTATTTTTTACTTGATTCTCATATAAAATAATAATATTTTTTCCTAATATATGCAACATTGCATAATATTTTTTTCTTTAGATTTTATTTAATCGCTTTCATGTGTATGTCTATTTCTATTATCGTTTGATTTAATAAAAAATTAATTATAATAAATAAAATTATTAAACACAATCCAGTACATGACGCATGTTATGAGATCAAATATTTTAGTCCATATCTATCTCTTGATTTTTTTAATTTAATCTTCAGTTATCGTTAATGATTTTTTTTTATTTACTAGAACAAATAGTTAAATTAAATACATGTATTAACTTTTTAATTTACAATTAAGATTTTTTTATGTTAAAAAACTCATTGAAAGAACATGCATATTTATTTTTTTTAATTAAAAAAAATTATCTCACCCACAAAATAATAATTTTTTGCACTTAAATAGTTTGATCACACTGATGTGCACAAGGACTGAAATATCACAGCTGACACATCATTAGCACGCTGCAGACATTATTAAACCAAAACTATGTTCTAGTGCCTGTTTTCTTAGTGCTTTTCATTGTTGAACATGTCCTAACTCAATTGATGGCTTTGTTGACGAATGGTGCTGCATGCTCACTTGTGACCCTCTTTACAGGGATAAACTTGTTTATGAATATTAACCATTTTTTATTTCCGATTTCTTTCCGAGGACACATCATTAAAACCTAGCCATTTGCAGACAAGGAAAGATAGAGACGGTGAAAGATGATCCAGCCCCGTTCATAAAAGATAAAATTATTACTTAAACAATTGATTCGATGACTCAAGGCCGACAGCCTCCTTTTTTATCTTGTTTTGTGACTTCACATCAAATGCGGCTGTTATCGTTGATTTAAGGGAGGCGGTGAAGGAGACAATTCGTGGAATTTATGTGGGTGTGGTTTTATTTTATATATATATATATATTATAGTTGTTTTGGATAAATGTCAAGGATATTTTTATTTCCTCTTTCTAATGCGATCAAGCATTTAAAACTAATAAATTAAAATGAATCTAACAAAAAATCTAACCTGTGATTTTATAATTATCAAGCATATTAATATATCTTATAACAATCCATTTTTTTACATGCAATTTTTTCTATGTGTTTTAAAAAGTTATACCTTTAGTTTTTATAATAATGATAATAAAAAAAGAGAAAAAAAAAAGAGTTTAGGGAGTGAAATAAAAAAAAGAAAAAAAAAGGAATTGATACGTTTAGGAACCAAATTTAAAAATTTAAAATTTTAAAAAAAGAATAGGAATTGATCAATTGAGGGTTAAAATGCAAAAATTTAAAACTAATGAGCAAAACAAAAAGACAGCCAACTTTAGGGAAGAATTGAGCTTGACAGGGGTGGAATTGAATTGATTCTTAAAATTCAAATCTCAATTAAGGACTTGATTATATAAATTGAAATTGAGGGCTGATTTAGAGATAAAGACTTCAAAGGTTATTTTATTTTTAAAATGCTAAAACGGCACGTTTTGTGCGAAACGACATCGTTTTGGTTATTAGTATATATATATATATAAAGAATGAAACGATGTCATTTAGATGGTACTGTACACCATCTTCTTTCCCTATATAGATTTTATAGACAGGGGAAAAAGGTTTTTTTCCCTCATTTGCAACATGCTTTTTAGTCTCTCTCTCTCTCTCCCCTCCACGTCCCCACACCATGACACAACCTAAATCCCTCTTATGGCTTGCCACTGTGCCCAAAATAAGCAGAGAAAACAGGTCCTTGGGCGGCCTTGGAGCAACTGCAAAGTGGCCGCCCAACCACCCTACCTTTCGGCGTGCTTTGGACAACAATAGGGTGGTCCAGGATCCCTCTTGCCCTTATATTTATAAGGGTAGGAGAGCAGAGCAGAGCACAAAAAAAAAGGAAGGAAGAAATACAAAAGAAAAGAAAGAAGAGAGCAGAGCACAAAAAAAAACATAGAAAACAAAAGGAAAAAGAAGGCAGAGAAAAAAAAGGCAAAGAGAACCCTTTAGTTCTACCTAGAGAAGAAGAGAAACTTCACGACAGCCCTACAATCCTTCTCTCTCCCTCACCAGTAGCAACAACAGCCACTTTTTATCTTCATCAGCTTTGAAACAGCATCTTGAACCACCATCATTCCTCCCAAATGCCACTGCAGGCAACGCCACCATGAGTTAACGCCAGCGTTAGTGACCAGCAACTCTTCATTCCAGGTAATCTTCCTCTTTCTGTTATGTCTTCTTTAAACTCGACATTCCTTTTGTTTCTTTTTACTTACATGAAGAACATGATTAATTCACATTTTTCAGCAAGTAATTTTCATTAACTAGTTACTAGGTTGACCCAGTAAACAGTCAGGTGGTCTCAGGCTGGACCTTCAGCCCAGCCCAAACAGCTAGGCTAGGTCCAACCCTCACTAAAAAAAAGGTTTTGTTGGGCCTTCGGTCGGCCCAATCAGTTAGGCCGAGTCTAGGCTTCAGGCCCAATCAGCCAAGCCTCTAGGTTAAGGGAGTGTTTGGCAAACATATCTTTATGTTTTTCTTTAAGGGCCAAACAGGCCCTTAAAAAAACCTCATAAAATCCAAAAAAAATCATAGACCATTTTGAATTTATTTATGGGCCCCTCACATGTTTTTCTTAATTTTTTACTTTATATCGAAGCTATGGACTTATACTATAAGATATTGACCAGATATCAAAATACATGTTTTCGCCAAAATTTCAAGAAATTCCAAAATTCTCTAAAAAAATTGCTCATTTAAAAAAAATACAAAAATATGTTTTATGGGTGTGCATACAACCATGTCTCTTAAAAGTATAAAAAATCGTATCGTATTTTCATACAAAAATTCAAAAAAATATGTATTTGCATGTTTTTTTGGATTTAATAATCAGTTTATTAAAATCATGAGAACTAGGCCTATATTTCAAAAATACCAAAAATTATTTTGTTTTCCGTTAATATCCGGAATTATGAACTTATACGTAAGACATATTTCTGATATTAAATAAAAAGATAGTTTTTTTATATATTGGCACTAGAACGATTAGACTTTTAACCTGATAAGATAAAGACCTCTTTATTGAGGAGGACTTTTCTTCGACCTTAGATTGACCAACAATTAGAAAACACAACACTATCATAGTTTATATCAGATAAATAAACAATGCAACTAACCTCAAATAAGGTGTATTAAGGGCTCCAATACCTTTCTTTTACGCAACTAGTCCTCTTGCCTAAACTTTGAGACTAGTTAGGGTTTCTAACGACCAAAATACTAGGTAGTGACTCTCATTTCCCTTTTTTACTAATAAAAGACAAGAATTTCTTATACCATTCCCGACCCTTCTCAATCCAGGAGTATGATTGTTGTGACGTCGCACATGTGCAATAGTAGATATTAAGAAGGTTGAGTTAACTTCTTATCGATACCAATCTTACAAGAATATACCACCCCAGTTGATCTTGTAGAGGTCCATATCTTATAATTGTGATAATTAGCAATATGTCCCTTATGATTATGGATATCATTTCCCCATCGGCTAGTTTCCTATGATCATGCAAATGTTTATGGCTGAAATGAAAGAGGTGGGCGGCTTAACCTGAAATGGATGATGGTACACCCCAAAAATGCTTGAAAAATAAAGGGTAAAAAGGTTAAATGTTCAACTAAGAGGACTAGAGGTGAAAAATCTAGTTGATGATGAAGAAGCTATTGAATTCCTCAAGCTGATAAAGCATAATGAATACAGTATGGTTGATCAATTAAAGAAGAAATTGATCAGGATCTTATAGACAAGATTCATGCCACTGATTATTTATACTTTACAAAAAATGAGTTAGGTCAACAAGGTATGGGGCAAACAAGACGTTTTATATCATAATTGATTACAAGGACTACATGATAATGAAGGTCTTGATTAATAACGATTAAACTTTTAATATTCTCCCAAAATATATATTGGAAAGACTACTAGTGAATGCATCTTATATGAGACCTAGCAAGATGATGGCTTAGACCTATGAAAATATACCAAGGTAGGTTATTGGAGATATCAACATTGTTTTAAAGATCAGTCCTCAGCAATTTTAAGTTACTTTGCAAGTGATAGATATTTAACCAAGCAATATTATATTATTGAAAAGACCTTAGATACATTTGGCATGAGTTGTCACATCTTCTTTGCTTCCGAGGCTTAAATATATTACAAATAAAAGATTGGTTACCGTAAACGCTAAAAAAAACCTAATAATAATATAGAATATGGTGGTGTCATACATTGAGTCAGAGGGTTAAAGATGGGGATCTATATATTTTTAAGGTTGTCAATGCAAGCCTAATTTCAGAGAACATGATAAAAAGGATTATTATATTATTTAAAGATGTTAAAATGACTATGAAGTATATAGTCAAACACGGAATACCGCCAACTCTTATCTTGAAGGATGGGTTATCATAAAGGGTGAACTATATGAAGTTGAGGAACATAAATTAACTTTTAGATTATGTTTTAAACCTAATACAAAAGACTACCAGAGGATGACAAAGCTAAAAAGAGAGAAAAGAATGGCCTGGATTGAGGTGCGCAAGCCTAATAATAAGAAGTTGTATATCCCTCACATCACAACACCTTTCCTCGCCTTGCATGCATTGTCAAACCATCAAAAAAAGATTTGATTTTGAATAAGTTGTTTAAGATATAACAATGGGAACTTTATTGGAGGATGATATTGATAATATGGTGAAGCTTCCTATACTTACATCAATAGATGCCAAGATATTAACTCTCTTATAGTTGACCATTAATTATGAATTATAAGCCAGCGAAGTAGAAATTAAAAAGAATGAAGATAAATATTATAATCAAAGTAAAGAAAGATATACACAAGCAGTGGGAAGTAGAGTTCTTATAAATGGTTGAATACAAGAAATATAAAAAGATAAGAATATATGTGGACTTTAGAAATCTGAATAAGGAAGTTTTAAGAAAGTGTTTATGCTACCTCATATTGACATACTTGTGGAAAATGCTGCCAAAAATTCCATATACTCGTTTATGGATGCCTTTTTAGGGTAAAATTAAATTAAGATGGTAGAGGAAGACAATAAAAAGATCACACTTATTATACCATGAAGGAATTTTTGTTACAAATATATGCCTTTTGGATTGAATAATACATGGGGCAACATATCAACGAAAAATGGTGAATCTGTTCCATGACATGATGTATAAATAAATCAACGTATATATGGATGACATGATTGCCAATTCAGAAAAGTAAGAAGATCATGCCCAGATATTAAAAAAGCTCTTTAAAAGGTTGAAGAAGTATAGGCTCAAGTTGAATCCATCAAAGTGCATATTTAGGTTGAAGTGAAGAAAAATATTGGGGTTTATAATGAGGAATAAAGGCATTAAATTCAACCCCAAAAAAGACAAAGCAAAACAGGTTATGCTAGAGCCGAGGACAGAAAAGAAAGTATGAAGCTTTATAGGGCATTTGAACTACATAGCTCAGTTCATCTCATAATTATCACCAATATATTGCCTATTTTTTAAGAAAAATTTAGAAGTGTAGATGAAAATTGTCAAGGGTCCTTTGATAGAATAAAAATGTATTTGAAAAATCCATCTTTGTTGGTTTCACCAATGCTAGAAAGATCATTAATCATGTATCTAACTATAACAAAAACTATTATGGAATGTGTTTTGGGTAAACATGATAATTCTAAAAGGAAATAACAAGGAATTTACTATTTGAGCAAGAATTTTACTAATTGAGAATCTCAATACGCTTTCCTTGAAAAATTTTGTTGTGACGTAGTATGGAGTGCATGAAGACATATAAGTATATGCTCTAGTACACAACTTGATTGATATCTAAAATGAACTTGATCAAGTAAATCTTTGAAAAGCCTTATTTGTCTAAGAGAATCATACTATGGCTAGCCATGTTGGAAGAATATAATATGGTTTACATGAATAAAAAGTTGATAAAACGGCCGTACAATAGCAAATCATTTGGTAGATAATTTAGTTGACCATTATAAATGTATATGGTTTAATTTCCCAGATGAAAATTTCTTAGTGGTTGAAGATGAAGAAGAGTCAAATGAAGATATATGGACTCTATGCTTTAACGGTGCAGTAAATATATATATATATGGAAATGGTGTAGGTGTTTTACTTAGTTTATTAATAGAGGAACAATACCTAGTGCCAATCAAATTACAATTTAAGTGCACTAACAATATAGCAAAATACAAGGCATGCATCCATAGGCTTGAGGAAACTTTGGAAATGAAGGTGGAAAAGCTTGACGTATGTGGTAATTTCTTGTTGATAATCTGCTAGGTGAAAGGAAAGTGGTAAATAAAAGATGAGAAATTAAATTCATATGAAGAGTATCTCATCAAGTTAAGTGAGCAATTTGAGAAAATCAAGTTCACTTATATGAGTTAAATGAAGAATTGATTTGTCAATGCATTTGCCATATTAGCATAAATGATCCATATGGGTTACAATGAAATGGTACAACCTATATTCATCAAGATAAAGAATGATCTTGCTTACTATTGTTTAGTCAATAAGGAAGTAGAAGGGAAACCTTGGTACCACAATATCAGATAGTTCATCATAAGCTGTGAATATCTACCCTTGCAAATAAGGTGGACAAAAAGACTTTAGAGAGATTGGAAATAAACTACTTTATAGATGGAGAAATACCATACAAGAGAGGATTTTATGGGACTCTATTAAAATGTTTAGATAAGAAAGAAGCAAAGAAGGGTGTAGATTAAATACATGAAGGTGTTTGTGCTACACACGCCAATGACCACATGATTATATGGCATATGCAAATGAGTGGATTATATATGATTGGAATATAATAGAGAAATATTATAATGATCATTTATGAAAATGTCATAAATGCTAGATTATTACTGATAAGATCAAGGCTCCGCCAACATCACTTCACAACATGACAACGCCTTGGCCAACATTAATCAATAATCATAGAAATATGTTGAAGAATCTCTTAGAAGCAGACCATACACACGAAGTATGTATATACAAGTATCCTAAGGATTAAGTCTAGCTATCAAGGAGATCTACTTACTTTATTAATTTCTTTAATTTTATTTTAAAATTAGAATTTAAAAAACATTATTTTTAAAGCATAAAATTTGTATGAAAGAGTGTTTCTTTAAAATCACTTAATGAATTAATCCATGGATGACAATATGGAATAACTCATTAAGCATTATTTCTAAGTCATGATATTGAGATAACCTCATAAAAATCAAACCAAAATAAATCATGAAGTATAGTTCTCAATCAAACACAATATTAAATAATAAAATTATGGAAAAAGTCAATTATAAAAAGGAAAAAAATGAGTCAACTGAATTAACTTGTCAAACCTGCAACCCGGTTCATGAGATAGAGACAACATAATAAAAATAAATCCAATATTAAAGGACCTAAGACCGTCATAACCTTTTAGAAAGAAAATAAAAAAACAACTTCATTTAATCGATGTTAAAATACCAAAACTCGCGACCCTAGTCATATGACTGAGATATCCCTATAGAAAACAAATCAAAACAGATTATGAAACTCAATTCCCAAACGATCCAATATTGAATAATAAAATTAGAAAAGATTTCAATTTAAAAAAAAACACACAAAAAACAACTTGAGTTAACTCGGGTTAACCATTTAAGCATGATTACCATGTCATGAGACCAAAATAACCTAATAGAAAGCAAATAAAATAAATCATGAAGTCTAATTCTCAATTAATCCAATATTAAAGGATTAAATTGGAAAACAAAAGTTAAATAAGGGGAAAAAAACCCTTATCCAACTGGGTTAACCCGCCAAACTTGTGATCCATGTCATGAGAGTGGAATAACCCAATAAAAAACAAATTTAACATTAAAGGGTTAAATTAAAAAAAAAAACATTAATTGAAAAAGTATCAAAGAAGATAAAATAAAAGAAAATGTTCTTTTTAGGGCCACACTAAAACATATAGGAAAGTACTATTCAGATAGTACTTTAGATGGTACTTTCCCCACATGTTTTAATGTATTATTAATTAGTTACCATTTCATTAATTGAGTGACTTGTATTTGCACTTACTGTTTATCCCTAAAAAGTTTTTAGAATTAAACTAATATCATTAAAACTAAAACTCTTTGAAAAAGTATTGTAACTCTAGACTCAATGTTACTATTCACTTGAATGGTATAATAACGTTTTTGCCTCTCCACCCAAAAAAACTCAAAACAACCTTACAGGGGCATTGAAGTAATTTTCACATCGTTTATTTGTCATTACCAAATAGAGTAGGGATAAATAAGTATTTTCTAATCTTGTTTACACAGTAAAAGGACCCAAATACCATTGAAAGCAAGAAAAATTAAACCTAACATCAAAGGGTATTTTTATTTTTTTACAATGGTTTTTTGGCTATTATAATTGAAGATGGAAGCACTTTGGTATTTGCACAAATATAAAAAAATAATAAACAATAAAAATGCATGGTAAAACTAGAAAAATACCCTTAAAATAAAAACATTTAAGCCTTAAGTCAATAGGTCTTTTTGGCTTTTCACAATGGTTTTTTTTATAATTACAAAATTAGCTCAGGGGCGATTCCATATATGGCTAAATAAATAAATAAAACAAAAAAGTGTTTGTGGCTCCTCCTAACATCAAGAAATGCCTTTCTGTCATATCATTGGAAGCGCCTCCATGTCTTCTTCTTGTTGGTTTTCCAATTTGGCATCAGTGGACCTTACTTTTTTTTCCTTTATTATCTCTCTCCTTCCTTAAAAATTATAGTTTAGTCCTCTTAGTTATTGACATTTCAACTTTAGTCCTTATTTTTTTTATTTCTAATTTTTGGTTTTGGTCCTTTTATAGAAGTCTTATTTATTTGCAATTTCATTCTTCAATCTCAATTTACCATATATTATATTCTCCAACATGGTCCTCATTCTTTGGATTTTTATTTTTTATCATTGGCCTTATTGTAAAGTTTTAGTGGTTTTCAATTTCATTCTTCAACTCAAATTAATGGTATTATATTTTTCAATTTGGTCCTCATTGTTCTAATTTATATATTTTTTTGCTTTTTTGTAAAAGTTATTATTGTTTTTAATTTCACCCTTTAATTACAACATTGTTTTTATTTTTTATGTCAATTTTGATCCTCATTCTTTTTTATTTTTTGTTTGTGTGTTACTAAATTAATGTTTTTTTTTTCAATTTCACCCTTAAATTAAATATAAATTTATTTTGTATTTTATTTTGATCCTCATTATTTTTATTTTTATTTTTTAAATCCTTTTGTATAATTAAAATTCTTTTCTTAAGTTCATCATTCAACATATGATTGACTAAAAATTGAACTTCATGGTTTTTCTTGATTAGATGATTCGGTTCTAATGACTCAGGTCAAGAGATTTTGTTTTTTAAAGAAGGGTTGTATAATCCTCTTTATTTTTTATTAGGTTATTTGAATCTTATTATCTGAGCCGCCGGTTTAGCTCTGCCCTAATTATCAGAGTTACAAATTTGTCATGACTGATTTTTTTATGTCATTTTTTACCTTATTTCGGCACCTGAACATCATTTTTTATAAAAACAAATAATAATCATTCGGCCCCTGGCAAAGCACGGGGAACAAGGCTAGTACTATCTAAATTCCACTCCACTCAATCTTAGTTCAAAAACTTCACTTTTGAAGTCAAACTCATAATTTCCCCAACAAATCTGAGGCTTTTTAATTTGTTTTAACTAATTCATAAAAAACTTATATGAAGCATCAAGCTCGAAATACATAGTTCATTACATTATTGTGACATAATTATTTACTAGTATCTAAAGATCTGTAAGAATAAAATAAAAGGTTTGTGATGACTAATGAAATTATAAAAACTTCAAATTCAATTTGAGTTGTTCATGGATGCGTCTTGAGTTAAAATGTCTAGGTTGGGCTATTCCATGCTCTTTTACAAAAACAAGTCCCCTATCGAAATATATGACGCAATGTATAACGTGGATAGAAGTTAGGGTTCTCAAACTCCAAGATCACAAACCTAAGCTATAGAGAAAACTCTCGAGTATTTTATTAAAATTTGAATAATATTCTTCCTCTAAATATAAATCAGACACCCCTATTTATATTAGTTCTAAAATGTTTTATAGGAAATGATTCCTAATTAAAACTAAAATCGTTTATAAGAAAGGATTTATATTTAAAACTTACATATAACTAATAGAATCCATTTAGCATTAGAATTTCTAAATAGTAAAGTACTAATTAAATTAAAAATTCTAATCTAAATATAAAAAATATCTAAATACAACAATTTAAATAAAGATAATCTTGTATAGTAACTTTCAACCCTTATTCTAAGGCCTTTTAGATCTCTGATCATCATGATATTTTAACCAATATAAAACAGGGTCTTCCAACTCTTCTGTCAAAATTTCATCTTGATCCAACAATCAGATTAAACATTATGCTTGATTTACCAAACTAAATCTTGGACTCTTCTTAAAGTCTTCAACACCTAAAAATCTTAATCATTGATGAAATAATGTAATAAAAATTATTATTCCTAGATATTGAAGAAATTTTCTCGTATCAATCTCTTCTATTTTTGAAAAACTTGCTTTAGAGTTACCTATTAGAAATTGAACTTGACCAATCCAAAAGAAAAGATACATCAAATATAACATTGTAGCCAACATATTCACATAGCATGTCATTAACCTGTGAACTTTAAAATTTAATTTATAAAAAGTTTATGTTAAGATCCATATTTAATGTTATATTTTCTATTCCTATAAAGTTCACTTGTAGTTCATTCACACATTAATTTTCTTCACACTTGACCTTATCATCATCTATGACTTTCAATACTTCAACCTTTGTATCTAAAGAAACTTCAAGATAATCTTTCATGATATCCTTATAAGAATTATTAGAAATTACCATGTCCTGCATGTCTTTATTTGCAAGATCTTTAGAATCATTACAAGATACTAATTTAGAAGCTTTCTTGACTTCTTCTTCACCCTTAGTGGATGAAACATTGAAAAGTAGAGTAGCATTTGTAGCACTGTTGTTGTTATTATTGTGATGTTGAAACGGTCTACTTTAAAGTAACGACACCTCCTCTATAATTTTCTTTGGGTTATTTTGTTTCATTTGGAGGTTATGATTTTAGGTTAGATTAAAAGCTGATTTGTGATTTGATTTAGGTGGATTAAAGCTAAAATTTGAAGAAGGCTCAATGGTTGGTAGAAGGAGCATGATTAGACAGTGGGAGATGGTATTGGTGGTTCGTTAAAAAGAAAAATAAAAAGGAAAGGTATAGATCGAAGATGGAGGCTTCAGTGAGAGTGGTTATTGTTGTTGGCTGCAAATGATGGCTTTGAAAATATAGAAAATATAGCAGAAAGGTTGAATGAATGAGGGGTTGCATATGGTGGACTTATGATGGTGATAGTCAGGAAAGTGATGTGATTGGAGTCAAGTTTAGTGTAGTGAAAGAGGAAGGCTAGGTTTATAGTTGTTTGATGGTAAAGGACAACATTGAAGTGGTGGTTAGGGTTCTTTGTTTAGAGAGAGCTTGATGTTATGATGGAGGGTGACTGCTGCTAATGTGGTTATAGTGGAGGGTGATTGTTATTGATATGGCTATAGTGGTCGATTTAATTGGGCAAATAGGGAGTGATGTGGTTGGTTTTTACAGAGAGAGAACAATGGTAGGTCTAGGTGCTTAGTGGTTAGAGCTTGAAAGATAGAATAGTAGAGAATAAAGGTTTTTTTTGTTGAACTTTTTTTTCTCTCTCTCTCTCTCTCTATTCTCTCTCTTCTCCATTAGTAACTTAAACCTATATTTACAATGTTGCACCCATTTAAAAATAAAAAAAATCAATTAATTGCAAGATTTTAATTAGAATCCTTTTTTTATACCAATAATTAATTAGAAGATTTCTATGAGAATCCTTTTGATTTCAGGAAGATTTTTATGAGAATTTGTTTTATCTAAGTAATTAACTAGAGGATTTTTATGAAAATCCTTTACTCAAATTAATTAATTGTAATATTTTATAGAAATCCTTTTTTATCCCGAAAATTAATTGAAATATTTTATAAGAATCTTTTTTATCCCAACAATTAACTAATAGATTTTATGAAAATCTTTTTTATCCCAATATTTAGCTAAAATATTATATAATTTTTATTCTTTTATAATTTTTATCTTAACTTAACACTCAAAATAAAATAAACGGAAGTACCAAAAATTATGAAAATGATGAAAATTGACTAAATCTTATTGAAAATATATTTTTGGCTATTTTTATATTATTTAAAACACATTGGAAAAGTTTTGGGGTAAAAAATGAGTTATGAAATAGATCAATGGTGATAGTTATTCTTGTGGCTAAAACTTGTTGAGGCTATAGTTTTTTTCCATTAGAGTTCTCGTTTTGAGTGTCTAGTTTGGTAAAACTCTTCATAGAGAGAATGACTCTTTCAAAGGGTTGTATTACGAGTGATATGGTGCTTACTTTCATGTACATCATTTTATCTTGTTCTTTTAAGAAATCGAAGTTGTCTTTGTGCAATTAGTGGTGCAAGAAATAGAGTTAGATGTTGTGTTTTCTGTTGAAGGAGTGGAATATTAAGAAGTTGTTGTTATATATTTAGAGCAACATCATTGAACACTTGCATTTGATAGGTAAATTGTTGAAGATTTGGAGGAGCTAGTGTACTTATAATGGGGAGGTTTGTTACCCTCTCGTGTTCTGGTGTTTTTAAGTCATCGGCCATTGAAAGAACTTTTGAGTGTGGAGTGAAACGAGATTGAACTAACTTTTATTCAAGTCCTCACTAACGACGCTACTAATGAAGTTGTAAAAACTTCAACTTTATTAGCCATTGAAAGAAATTTTCATGGCTGTATCTTGAGCTTGAGTGCTTGGGTTGGGTCGTTCCATGCTTTTCTGAAAAATAAATCCCCTATCAAACTAGGAAACCTTCCAATGTTTAAGTTAGTAAAATATAGAAGGGAAAAAAATATATGTAGGGAAATAATGTGTGTAGGAGAAGAATGGTGTATGTTGGTACTGCTTTAAAATTAGCATGAAAAGTTCATTTTAGTCCCTGTATTTTTTATAATATAGTTTTTATATCCTTTTAGTTTAGAAAAATTAAATTTTGGCTCATAACTTTATTTTCTTTATTTTTTAGTCTCTGGTTTGAGAGATGAGATAAAAAGTCACCAAATTTCAGTGGTAAAGAGAGAAAATATAGGTTAACACTAATTTTGACAATAAAAAGCTGATTTTGGTGTCAATGGATTGCATTCAATTAGAAGAGTTCATTTAAGGATTTTTTTACCTTTATATGGCTTGAGATAGTAGATTAGACCTCAGAAAACATTTTTATTTTAGGTTGATTTTGAGTTTTTGGACCGTTTATTGGGTTATTTGAGACAATAAATGGGGTTATTAAGGTCTATAAGGTGCTTTGATTAAAAAAATAATTTTTTAAGCATAAATACTCTTATTTTGATTTTCTAGTGACCCTCTAATCACCAGAATCTGGGGATACATACGGAGCATTATCCGTATCTTTTTATTAAAAAATAAATAAAGGGTGGACTCCTCCACCCTCTAATGTTTGGAAAATAAAAAAGAGGTTTAGCCACCAGCTAGGCCACTATTTACGGGCCAAGTGTATGGGTAGACTCAAACGCCTATAATGTTTTTTTAATGTATTTCTAGCCTTTAAAGTTAAAAATAATGATAAAAATCACCTTTTATTATTTAAACATCTTTTTATATTTTTCTTAAAAAAACATATTTTCCCCTTTAAATGTTTTTTTTCAGTCTCACTCACTTGTTTTTTTTTCATACTTTTTAAATTTTTTTATATTTGATACAAAAAGAGTTTCACACACCTAATTTTTATGTAACTAAATGAAACATAATTTAAGAAATTTTTTATTAAACTCAATGGGATGCATGACCCACATTACGAGTTTAATAGGTTTACTTGAGTTCATTCGAGTTTTTTAAAAGAAATTTAATTAATTTTTTTATTTTTAAATTTCTCTTTTAATGAGCCAAGCATAAGTCCAGGTGCTTGACCTGATAATAAATGTTTTTTAGAATAATTTTTTACTTAATGGATTTTAAGCCTTTTAAAGTTAAAAAATAAAATAAAATAAAATTATCTTTGTTTTTTCAAATGTGTTTTCTTTTACTTAAAAAAACAATCATGTTTTTAGTCTCACATGCATGTTTGTTTGTTTTTTTTATAATTTCTTATGTTTGGTAGAAAAATAGTCTTACCCGCCACATTGTTATGTAATTAAATAAATATAATTTAAGAAATAAGAAACTATTAAGGAAGGATGACCTGAAACATAGGTTTAACAATTTGACTGATGTTCTCTCAGGTCATTTTTAAACTTTTTTAATTAATTATTTTTAATTTTAAATTGATCTTTCAATATTAGATTACTTGAGTTTAAACATCATTATTTGTTTTAATTTGAATTTTATAAGGTTTTAATGTATCATGATTGGGATCACAAATTTAAATAGTTAATTCGAATTAATCTAGGTAAATCCAATATATTATCATCTCAATATTTTTAAAATAAATTCTAATATATCATTATTGTTAAACAAAATCATATGATATATGTTCCATTTTGCATTGATGATCAATTTTTGTTCTTTTAAAAAACACGGTATAATTATGACCACTTTTGTACGGTAAGAAATGAGTAATAAATGGATAATATTGGTACTAACAGCATTGGTTGTCAATAAATAAAAAAATTGAAAGAAACCAGACAAAAAAATTTGTTTCATGATTAGCCATGACTACTGTAAATAGTTGGTGTTTGTGTGAAGGAGAAGTCGTGGACAGTTGACATGGTCGTTCGATAATTCATGAGTAATTAAGATTATTATTTTTTGTTATCTTTTCTTTTAAAATATAAAAATAAATAAGTTGTTATTATTAGAATTAATTTTGTAAACATGAAAACCTTCATCTCCTAAGTCACATTACCATTGAAAGTAATAAAGTTGTATTGTTTAATATTTTAAAATAAAAATAACAAAAAAATGTTATTTTAAAGAACAAAATTAGATACATAATGTAAATTTGTTTCTAAAATAAATTTAAAATAAATTTAATCATGTTGTACTAAAATAAAAAAGATATTTGATTGTGTTTGGTATTGTGATAGCTTTTGTGGTTGTAGTTTGAAAAAAATTATTTTATAAAAAATACTCTTAGTTGATGTTGGTTTGGTATTTATATATGTTTGGTTAAAACTGTAGTTGAAATTGAGATCGAATAAAAAGTAATTTAATATGTTTGGTTAAACATGCTTTTCAAATTGAGATTATAAAATAACTAAAAATGATATATATTAATATTGATAGTTTTTAATTTAAATATTGTAGATTTAACTACCACTATTACATCATTAAATAAATAATATTTTTTATCAAATATTTTTTATTGTTCCATTAACTTATCTACAATTTCATCATGTATGAAATTCATCCGATAAGGACTACAGTTTTCATAGTTTTTTGAGCATGCAACAAAATCAGGTAAAATATCATCAGAAACAAAATTGGAATTATGATCAAATTCTGCAATTGTTACGTTATCATGCGATTTTCTTCCAATTTATGTAGTGTTATTAAATAATATTAAAGACTAGTTTTTTAGTAAAACACAATTAAAACAGTGACTCGTGAATTAATTCACCCGGCACTATTCACGTGAACAGTGCGGAGTGAATTAATTCACTCAGCATTGTTCACTTACTTTGCATTGTTCACTCAAGAAGTGAACAGTGCATAGTGAATTAATTCACTCTGCACATATAGCAACAGGCGGGCAATGAAAAGTGATAAGCAGCAATTTGCTTCACTAAAAACGGCGGTCCAAACTCAATTTTTAGTGGGATCTATCTCCAAAATCTGCGTTCAAATGTTTACCAAACGGCTATAAATTGTGGTTGGAACAAAACACAGTTCCAACCACAATATCAAACGAACATGAAATTTTCTGTACCAACTATTTTTTTCTTTCTATTACAAAATAGTAATTAAACATTACTTAAATAATTAATTTAATTTAATCTTTACATAAAGTTATTCTAAAATTACAAAGTTTGTAAGAATATATCTTAAAGCTTTAAATTTCTAACTATTTTTTTTTTTAAAGGGATGGAACATGTGTACTGTATTTAGGAGATCATTCACCCTAATATTATTAATTATTGTCAATAAAAATTTAATTTTAGAGTTATAACAGCATCTATATTAGTGATGATATAACTATACTTAATTAAATACATAATTTTGTGTTCGGCAAAATAAAAAAATTAAATTATAAATTTTTCCTTAAGAGAATAATGAATTTAAATTAGTTAAAAGAGAAAACAAAACAAGATTTAATTTAATTTGTTAATAAAGAAACAAAAAGTGATTAAAAGAGTATGTTTGAAAGTATAATTGAGTTGTTTTTTAAATTGTTTTTTATTTAGAAATATATTAAAATGATATTTTTTTTATTTTTAAAAAATTATTTTTAATATCAGCGTATCAAAATGATCAAAAATAATTAAAAAAATATTAATTTAAAATAAAAAGAATTAAATCTTTTAAAATACTTTTAAAATATAAAAATAAAAAAATAACCTCACAACGCAAAAGATGAGAGTTTATAAAATAAAATGCTAATAAAAATAAGTTAAAAATCATGAAAGTGGTGGACCCCGACTGCAACGATTTGACGCCCTTTAACTTTTTTATGTACATATTCTCTCACGTGTACTATTTCTTCTACCCTTTATCCCCACGTGCTTGAATACCCTTAAAAATATTCACATATTCTCTCAATTTCCCCTCCCTTAAATTCTATCTCTGCAACCTTCTCTCTTTCTCTTCCTCAAGAAAGAGAAAAAAAAATGAATTCTCTCAAAATTCTCTCAGTACTCTTTCTCTCACTTGTAATCTCTTTTAGCTCTATCATCTCATCACCATCCTCTTCTCCTTCAACAACAAGCACAAGCACAAGCCCAATCACATGTAATAATAATAATAATAATAATTATAATTATGATGGTGACTATTCATATTCGTGTTTTGACGGTACCTTAAGCAGTGTTAATTCCTTGAATTCCAAGCCAAAAAACCAATCAAAACCCACAAAGGGAAAACCGTCGTCACCCAGCTGTGAGGTGTGGACCAAGACCTGCTCGGAGGCTGTTTTGGCCCTGGCACGGCAGCCAGAGACGGTTACATGGTTAAAGAGCGTGAGGAGGAAGATTCACGAGAATCCTGAGCTTGCTTTTGAAGAAGTCAAAACAAGCGAGCTAGTTAGAGATGAGTTGGATAGGATGGGGATTGAATATAGGTATCCTTTAGCTCAAACGGGTATTCGGGCTTGGATCGGCACGGGTGGACCTCCCTTTGTGGCTGTTCGAGCTGATATGGATGCTCTGCCAATTCAGGTAGCTTAGCCTAGCTTCAAAGTTTTATTTTATCTATTGATGTATATGTGTTATCATATGCATGCATGTGTATTGTTCTTGGAGATTATGTTACTGTACTTGGTGAGGATATCTTGTAACTCAGAGGCTTTAAGGAAAAATCAGCTTCTTGGGGGCTTGATTTGTTGTTTTTTATTTTCTAATTTCTTCTTTTCATCTCCCTTTTTTTTTCCTTGAAAAAAGCAGGAAATTAAGGAAATGAAATCAGATGGCTAGATTATCTATCATAATCTATTTTCTTTTCTAGTGTATTAGATTTGAATTAGCTGCATAAAAATGTCTGATATAAATTACTTGTTCCAGAGATTTCCAGCTTGCTGCATGTGTTTTATATCAAGCCCTAATTCAAATTTATTATTTTTTTCTGGAGAAAACCGAGGAGAAAAACAGGCGAAAGTGAGAAAGAATTTGTGAATGACTTCCTTAATGTTGACATGGAAGATAAAGAATCTATACAGCTTAATTTTATTATTGGCCTGTGAAGATGAATCAAATCTAGTGCGACAATAATTTAATTATAAAGAATATTTATGACTCAACTATATTATTTGTTTGTCAGTATTTAATTATTAAAATAAGTCAGATTTAATGTGACACCTGAGATGAGACAAATTAAACTATATTCGTGTTCTAATGTAAAAGTTGTGAAGAGCATAGTGACAAAATACGTGGAAAGGATTGGCATTGCAGCAGTTATTCGGGACTTACTTTACTCTTTTGGGATCTCACTGTAAGAAATCCTGGGATTGCCTGTTTCAGGAAGCTGTAGAATGGGAGCATAAAAGCAAAGTGGCCGGCAAAATGCATGCTTGTGGGCATGATGCTCATGTCGCAATGCTGATGGGTGCTGCCAAGATTCTGAAGAGCCGCGAACATCTCTTGAAGGTTTGTTCTCTTAATTATCTTGTAAATCCTAAAAGAAGTTCCATATTGAACATCAAGATCTTAAACAAATCCTGATAGTTACGATTCAAATTACCATTTCCAATAAGAAATCATTGTAGTCTTTTTCTTCTTTTTTTAATCTGTTCATAAATTTATAGAGTATATTGGGTTTTTGGAGAGAATACTATTTGTGGTGTACTGGGTGCAACATGATGCTATGAAAATAGGCAAAGGGAGTATATTGTTTCTGTTGGGCCTCAATTTCGAGTGGCTAGCATTGGTCTACGAAAAAAGAACAGGGAAGGGGTTTGTGTAACTTTCTCTTAGCCATAAATGGCCGTAAAGCGTATAGGCTTTTTCACTTTTGCTTCGTTATTTTCCATCAGCTGCTGTTGTCCTTTTTCTACCTTGTCTTCACTCTCTAGTTTGGTTCTTGAATTCGTGGTCTATATAAATATCATTTGGAATAATTTTCTTTCTCTCTCTCCAATATTTGAACCCACCAATTGAGGATTGATTATAGGCACGAAATTCTCAAACCCACCAAGCATTTATGTATGAAAAAAGAATTTAACTCGGCTTTGAAAATTGTCGGCTAGAAGACAAAATCACCACCACTCCCTCTCAAATAC
>Ga0307517_10002930_pt1 | contig 27019 bp, 16 predicted proteins | sample 23_EM_MG_FD_194515 | JGI IMG/M metagenome (GOLD analysis project Ga0307517, IMG submission 194515) | Populus trichocarpa ectomycorrhiza microbial communities from riparian zone in the Pacific Northwest, United States - 23_EM | ecosystem: Host-associated > Plants > Roots > Unclassified | place... | reverse complement strand
CGCCAGAGTCAGGAATAAAAATACCGGTTTAAATTTATATTATTTTTATTCGGTGTATTTTATTTTATTTAGCTAGAAAAATAAAAAAATATGTGCATGCGTAAAAATCAATTTATTTTTATTTATTTATTCACTGGTGCTAGAATAGGGAATAAAAAATATTGATCTAATTTTTCGTAGCTACGAATTTTTACCAACGCTAGAGTTGAAATTATTCGAGCTCGAATATTCACTGGCGCCAGAGTCAGGAATATTATAAACAAATCATCATAGCATAAGCGAATAAATGTTTAGCAATTTAAGACAAAACCAGCAATGCAGTCTGCCTCAAGCAGAACGTTTAAGGGGTGATAATATCTTCCCTTTTACGTAACCAATCCCGAGCCATAGAATCTCTGATGACCAGTTAGGGTTCCTAGTGACCGTAATATTAGGTGGCGACTCCTTATACAAGACCTTTTCCTCTAAAAGAACAAGATGTCAGGTATCTGTTCTTTTTCCTTAAATTAAAAAATTATTTTTAGGGCCGCCGCAATGTTGGGTGCGACAAGGTGAATCACATACACCAGTGAAAGTTGCCAACAGCTACTCGATGACATTCAATTTATCCCTCAGAAGTTCGTCTTAGCCTTATAGATGGTCATCTCATCTTGAACATGTTCTCGTATGATCGTCTGGACGACTGGTGATTACTAGCTTAATCTAGATTGTGATGTCCTAACGGTCGAGACATTATGGTCCGCCCGCATATCCTCGGCCATAGTGTTACAGACACTGTAAACTCGATTTCTATAGAAGCTATTGGTAGATCAATTCTCCAACCACAAATCCAAATCTTGGATTGGTCGAAAGATCTCTCTCATATCTCTCGTGCAATCGGGTGTTTATATGTTTCATAAAATAAAAACAAGAAATCAAATATATATATATATATATATATATATAACTAAAAAAATGTTCAAATCATACTTACCATGAACTTCTCAGCTCGACTATCCACAAGTTGTTGCATCTTTTTTATTTGTCCTCCTTTTGCAACTGGGTTTTAACAAAAAGCATCAACGATCTTGGATCATGTCCAAGCACTGCAGCTTGCAAAAGAAAGCTATTATTAGTTAAATGTTTTTAAATAAATATCATATAAAACATAATCTTACCACTTGTTTTGTATGTGAAACGAACATAATGGTTTTGTTGATGTGGTCATGAACCAATGAATCTTCTTGGTCCAATTCTCCAAACCGAATTGTGATCGCCTTAAGAAATGCTTTGACATCACAAGTTTGAGATAAGCATCCTAGATACCCTCTGTGACGTATGAAGGTTTGAAATCCCTTCACACGTCCATGTTTTCCCAACCTAAAATACATTTATCTTTTGCATATTTCTTTTTTTTTTTTTTTGCATCATACTAGAAGTCACGCAACCTGGTCTATAAGAAAAAAATCGAATAAGATAACAAAAATAAAATTTTATAATTTTTTCTTAAAAAAATATCACAATTTGAATTAAATCTTACCTAATAGTGTTGTGATTCTCCCACACTCTCTTGGCCACACCATTATTAGCCTCCTCCCAATAATTGTTTTTTTCCTTACACGTCAATTTCATAAAATAATTAGTTTATTAAAATTAAAAAACTAACCAAATTAAATATTAAAAGAATAATTATTTATGTATATATTAATCTTAAACTTTCCAAACCAAGCATCAATCACAAGCTTCCATTCAGCATTTTTTAAAACCTGACTCTATTGAAACGAAAGCAGTTCCTTTGGCGATTTCATTGTCGATGTTCGCATGTGTTATCATGCGAATAGACTCAACATTTATAAACTTGAATTTCAATTCATTCACTAAAATTAATTATTCAAACTTTATTCATTGTTGTTTAATTTTTTATTGGTAGGAAAGAAAACAAACTTGCATGCTATGGTCAGGGCTTCCACTAAGTAATATACTTCTAAGTGTAAACATCTCGTTCAAAAGGGACATCTGCTTTGTGAGTCGCACTCACACCTAACAATCTTGCATCACGGGAGGGTGCCTAAGATGTCTTGTCATGGTCAACACTTGGCAGCATTGTCTGCTCATGCTCATTAGAAGCGCTGCTAGAAGAACCAACTTCACTCATGTTCGTCTTTATCTCTACTAACCTTCTTTTCCTCATCTAAACAAATTTAATAAAAAAAATATTATCATTATATTCTATTTTAAGAAAATCTCAGCACTCTATCCAAAAATCTTAAAACCTGTAAATACACATCAATAATTCATGATGTAAATTAATTGATTTTATTTAGACAACCCATTAGCTAGCCACACCTTCAAGTTGGATCGGATTCTTGCAAGTGAAGTCATAAATCTTGTAACATGATTATGTATCAAACAATACTATCTCAAAAGCCACATTCTTATCGCCCGCATGGTTAATAATTAAAAAAAAAACATATAAATTCTTGCTTATGAACACCCATACCCTAATATTTGCTCGAGGTTTCTAATTCAAACTTGCCACTTTCCCCGCAGAGAGAATGGAGATTACATTACAATTATATACTTAAGTAATAATAACCTAAATCAATACGCAACCTTAACCATAACAATAGAACACACATTTTCATTTGTCTCTTATCAGCCCACAACAAAACCATAGAGTATATATACCCTTAGTTTAAACACTAAAAAAACAAGAAAAAAAACAAATTTAGTTCAAAAATATATATTGCTACATGGAAATGAATCTGGGGTACAATCACATTGCACAAAAACACAAAATCCAAAATGCTCAATTTCAAAGAAATTCCATGAACAGACAATCAAAACCATATTTGTCCCTAAGAACTCACAATTGCATCCTCCCTAAAAACACCAAACAACCCTGAAAACGAAACACACTATATAATTTGTCGAGTGAATTTTGATTTGCTTTCGGAAATCTCTTAGGGCACCTTGTTTATGATAATATTTATTGCATCAAAATCAATATAATAGTGGAGTCATAAAAGTTCAATAATCCAGTGAAAATCTTAAAGTAATTCGCTTGACAAATCTTAAAAGATAGGATGTGAGTGAATTAGAAAATGGAAGTTTCCCCATCAAAATTAACATTGTAAGCATAGTCATCGGATCAAAATTAAATTCAGTATTCGAAAATGTTCAAAATATAATCTTTTTTTTTTTTTTTTTTTACGGGGGGTTACATTGATAATCAAATTGCTTAGTTAATGTATAAAACAAAATTGTTAAATGTAATATGCATCCTACAACATGGAAACCCTAAAATCTAGAATATATTAAAAAAAAAAAACATGATTATGCGATCTCTTCTTGTATGATTTCTAATACATAATGTTTGGTGACTACGGTAAAAATAATATTAAAACACAATTAAAACGTGGGATATGGACAATTGTCGATCAGAATCACATGGTTGATATAGATAACAAATAACAAATCTTATGATTTTAATTCATGAATCACGAGTCTTACTTGCTCACATCAAACGTGAAATTATCTTTAGCTTGTCTTGTTCATAAAAACGAAGGAATTTTGAGTTATAGGAGAGGGAGAGGGGAGGGTGGGGAGAGAGAATGAGAGTTTTGGAATTAGGGATTGTGGTCTATTTTAAAAAGGTATCGTGTAACCATCTAGGTGGTGGTCTAGTGGTAAGAGTTTGGGATTAAGAGGTTTGCTCCCTCTGTGGTCTCAGGTTCGAGCCCTGTGATTGCTCATATGATGGTCACTGGAGGCTTACATGGTCGTTAACTTCAGGGCCCGTGGGATTAGTCGAGGTGCGCGCAAACTAGCCCAGACACCCACGTTAAACTAAAAAAAAAGGTATCGTGTACATCATATTTTGAATTAATGATAAAAAAAAATTCATACTAGAAAACACATTAACAATATCTATACATTTTGGTTTTGCACTGGAAAAAAATGATATAACCCACAACAATACACCAGTTACTGATCTAGTAAGTGTTATGGACATAACATTTTCCCTCAACTAATTAAGTGCAAGAGAATTGCTTGCACGGATATTAGTTGGATGTCTCCCAGGACTAGTTTTTATGGTAAAAGAAAATTTCATTCACTTCAAGATTTCGAATTGGAATTGTGGAAATGTAATTTTGAAGTGTTAGTATATTTATATTTAATTAGTCTTATTTATGAAAGTATTAAGCTTCCAAATTATAAAAAAGTATAATATTATTTGTCATGTGATCAATCTATAAATACTTATATATTTGCTATAATATAAGGATAAAATCCATTATACACAAATAGTGACATTAACCCTTTGAGAATTGTCACTCCCGACATCGCGGCAGCCTTAAAAAATGAAATGAAAATGAAAATGAAAATGAAAATGAAAAGAATAAATTTCCGACATCTTGTTCTTTGATAAGGAATGGTCTTGTTTAAGGATTCGCCACCTAGTATTATGGTCACTAGGAATCCTGACTGATCAACAGAGATTTTATGGTACGAAACTGGTTACGTAAAAGGAAAGATATTATCACCTCTTAAACGTCCCGCCTATGCCAGGCTGCATTGCTGGTTTTGTCTTAAATTACTAAAAGTTTGTTAGTGAATGATATGATGGTTTGCTTGTAATATTTCTGACTTTGGCGTCAGTGAATATTCAACTACGGATACTTTCAACTCTAGCATTGGTAAATATTACATAGCAGAAAAAAAATTTAATCAATATATGTTTTTTTTTATTCCTGACTCTAGCGTCAATGAATAAACCAACAAAACAAATTTACTTTTAATGCATGTATATTTTTTTTTTTTTTTTTGTTGGACCCGTCTTAACCCATGCAAGCTGGGTTAGGCCCAGCCAGCCCGGCCCGATCACTGCCCAAGCCCGTGACCGCTGAGCAAACAATAGGGTAGTGCCAAGGTAATTAAATTACCTTCGCACAGTGTTCATGTAACATTTCAATTTCGAAGAATGCAGAACGAGATGAGAACGGGCGTACCTGCTTCCGGAGACGATGAAGATGGCTGCAGTTGATTCTGACTCTGGGTCGTTCTTCTTTTTCTGCTGTTATTTTGGGTTTCTTCCTTTGCTTCTGATGGTTCGGAGTGGTGCCAGGCTGATTAATGCTTGCAGTTTCTCTGTTTTTCCTTGTTCACTTTGCTTGCGTTCTGGGGACGAAGGCAACGCTGGCTTTTGCTCTCTTCTCCTTTATCTTTTTAGTCTGTCTCTCCCTGTTTCCAGTGTTCTCCCCTCTATGTTTTGTTTCTGTTTCCGTTCGTGCTCTCCCTTTTTTTTCTGCGTCTTTCTCTGGCCTTTTATAAGGCCAGAGAGTGTCAGTGATCGTTAACAGTCCTGCACTTGCAGGACTGTAGTGGATTCGGAGACGGGATCGTGGGCAGGAGACGTGGTCCATAATTGGATCGAATTTGCTGTAGATTTCCCTGTTGAATCGGCTTTCTCCGCGTGAAACGAAAGGGATAATAAACAGTGCTTCAAAACGGCGCCGTTTATGTCCTTGGGAATGACTATCTTCACCTTAGCCCCTAAACGTTTTAAATTTAACAATTGGGATCCTAATCAGTAATAATCAATTTTAATTTTGCCCCTAGATTAATTTCAATTGAATCCCTGAGTCATAATGTCATTTACACAACAGTCCTCGGTTTCTGGATTATTCAATTTGATTCTCAGAACTTAATTTCCTGCAATTTTGCCTTGAATCAGCTCCAAACTTTGATATTTTTTCAATTAAGCCTCTGTTTTTTTTAATTAATTAAATTAAAGTTTAATTAAGTTCGCAAACTTATCAATTCTTCAATTAAGCTCCTGATTTCATTAATTAAACTAATCCAAATTTTAATTAAATTTCCAAACTTATTAATTTTTTAATTTCTGACCAATTAACTATCAAATTTGATAATTTTATCCATCAACTTCGAATTTGTGTTGTCTTAACTCCATTCTCAAATATATATTTTTTATTTGTTCATTTTTTATTATTTATTTAAAAATTAGGTTATGACAAGAATTGTTTTTTTTATAAATTTAGAGGATTTTTTTCACATTGAGTTTCATAAAGAATAAAAATCTTCTATGCCCCAGTAGGGAAGTTCCTTCAACTCAATACTTGGCAATTATCAATATTGCTATCTGTAGATACAATTAATTATTTATTCCATAAAATATGTTATCATTATTAAAAACATAAAAACCTTACAATGAAAAATGAAAAACTAGAGGAAAGAAACATGATGCTTAATATCTTTCAAAATTATTTGAGCAACTATTAATGTTTCTTAACACCTTTTTTTTTATATAAACGTGGGTGTCCGGGTCAATTTACACGTACCTTGATTAATCCTACGGTCCTGAAGTTAATAATCATGCAAGCCTCCAGTGGCCCTGATGAGACTCGGATTCATGACCATTGGGGAGCAAACCCAAGGCCTGACCAGTTGAGCTACCCCTCAGGATTGTTTCTTAACACCTTTGACAAACTAGGTTATGGTAACTCCTGTTGTCTTGGACAACAAGACATTTTTGTTCTTTCATAAAATAATATTTTTTTTTTCTCAATAAAAAAATACCTAAACGGTAAAAAAAGAGATTTTAAAGTAATGAAATATTTTTTTTATAAAATATTTTTTTAAAATGAATGAACTGAAAATAAGACAAATAATAGAGTTTGACTAAAACTAATAGACATTCAATTTTATGATTTTTTTGAAAATTAACATTATTTAAAATAAATAGCAAAGTAATTCATTTTTAAAAAAATTTAACGAAATAACATAGTTTGCTACATAACACGATTGAAAAACATAACATTTCAAGTTGTCATTATTAGAAAATATGAAATATCAAAGAAATTATTAAATGAGCTTGTACAAATTATGATGAGGTGAGAGAAGAGAGAAAAAAGAAAAAAAGAGACCTTTAATGCATATTGAAGCTTCAATTATCACATCACAGGTATCATAAAAAAAATCTTAATGAGACAAATTCAACAATATTAAAGAGGTTATCAATGATGATTAGAGTGGACCACACTCTATGTCTAAAGATAAGTGAGCAATTACAATGAGGAGAGGGGAGAGAGAAAAAAAAGAAAGAAAGAAAGAAAGAGACTTCGAAAGCACATCAAAGTTTCAATTATAGCACCACCAGTATCATCAAAAAGATCTCAACGAGACAAATTCAATAATACCAAGAAAAGTCACTAACCGTAATCAGAGTGAGTTACACTCTTCATCCAAAGACAAACAAGCAATTACATTGAGGAGAGATAATAGAGAGAGGAAAAAAAATCCTGAAAGCACACTGAAACTTGAATTATGACACCATAATTACTATAAAAAAGATTTCAAAGAAACAAATCCAACGATACAGAGTACGAACACCAACGGTAATCGCAATGGGCCACACGCAGCAAGTGGCTCACTTGGATTTGAGCAGTTTGTGTGGCCCACTCTGGTCACTGTTTGTTATGTTCTTTTGTGTCAATAAATTCATCTAATCGAGATTTCTATGATGGTACTTATGGTGTTGTAATCGAATTTTTGGTGTGACTTGAAAATCTTTATTTTTTTTCTCTTTCATCTCTCCTCATTCCTCATTCTAATTTGTACAAGATCATTTAATAATCTTTTTTGACCTTCTAGTTTCCACTAATAACAACTTAAAATGTGTCATTTTGCAATCATGACATATATATTATTTTGCCAAGATTTTTTTTTAATATTATTTGGGAATATTATTTTTCAAATGGTGTTAAGAAGCTAAAACACCCTAATTTTACGGTAGTTTTTTTCGTTATTTTTCTGGGATTACTTTACTAATATTAGTGGTTGTTAGATGTTCCAGGGTATATTCCTTGGAGAGAAGGGAGAGCGAAAAGATATCTGCAAGTTACGTGATAAGATGGAATTATGAAGGGGACCTTGATAGATAAGGCTTGATGGCGGGGTAGCTACTAAATCAAAATGTACTTTGTGCATAATAGTAATATGCTTGGCAAGTGATTAAATCAAGCAAGTCATACTCCTTCCCTTCTAGGATTCTAAGACGTACGGTGCTTAAATCCAATCTACAGGGAGAAGTTTGTTTCAAGAGTCGATCTGCTAGTTAATCCCTCTATAAATATAGAGGCTGGCTATTGTTACTCGTCTAAGAGAGAACTTTGTAGGGCAAATAAATTAGCCCTTCCATTCTATCAGCATGATGTTCTTCTGCACAATCCAGAAGTTCAATCCCCTTGATAACTATTTTCCACAGCTTTAGAAATCTTTCCCAGTCGCTAATTCGTCTTTTAGCATTAGTTTTCCTTTCCAAACCAGGGAGGGTTTGGTCTTATCCTCTGAATTAATCACTTGCAAACAATTCTTGACCAAGTTCCTGCTCAGACGCTGGACTGAAGTTCAGGTAATTACCAGGCCTGTAACTCTTCCATGACTACTCTTTTCTAGATCTCTCTCCCTCCCTCTCTCTCTGTCTCTCTCTCTCTCTCTCTTGTTCACGTTCCATTTCATGATTTATGAATGGTCCAGTACTCAAGAAATAGTTATTTTAAAACTTTATATAATCTAATATGAGATTTTCATGTGCATAACAGAGATATTAAAAACATTTAGTACGCAAGATTGAGAAATAGTTGTTGTTTTGATTTTTCAAAAACAGGTGAAGCGTAATCTTGTCATTCTAAATAGGCAGGCTTTCCTAATTGCAACAAAGCCGCATCCACTCAAGATTTGTTTGTTTAACAAGCATAGATAGGGACTTGCATGGTCGAAAAAGACACATTTACACGAATACAATGGTAATTATTTTTTAAATATTTTTTATTTGAAAACATAGGAAAATAATATTTTTTATTTTTTAAAATAAATATTAATATTAATATACTAAAATGATTTAAAAACAAAAAAATAATTTTAAAAAAAATCACGAAATAACCTTAACCCCCGCACGGGTGCATAATTATGTTTTACACAACCTTTGTTTTTTCTCTGTTTTTTTTTTCTTCCCGTAAAAGCCTTTGTTTTTTCTCCTCTTTTTTTCCATAAAAGTAACCCAACCCAAGAAGGTAAACACGGTGAAATGTAGTCAGTCCACAGTCACGTATCCATTACCGACAGTCTGACTTTTTACACTAACCTCTACTCACGAGGAATCTAATGATGTTTTATTCTCTTCCCACTATCTCTCCCTTAATCCAAAGGCCCGTGCTTCATCTCCGCCCCCAAATCTGAATCTCCACCGTTTATCTAGATCCACACATCAACACGTCACTATACTAAAATTAAAAAAAAAACAAAGAAAATATCATCATCCTAATCTCTCTCTTACAGATCTCATACACATTTCAAGCTCCTAACTTTCTGCTTCTCTCTCTAAGCAGAGTCGCGTATTCTTAGGACGAGAAGGTTTTTGTGAAAACCCATTTTGCCCTTGAAGCCTAGGAGGATGGTGGAGGCACAAACATGGGCAACAAGGAGAATGAGCAACCCAAGAATAATGGATGGCACCACCGTGTCAACCACCACCAATGACCAAGCTCTTGACATACCTGCAACCCCACCTGGTGATGTAAGAAACAATGCATATTCTTCCGTTGGATCGTATTTTTCTCCGACTATTTTAACAGCTGGGATTATTGCATCATGGTACTTGTCCAACATTGGAGTCTTGTTACTTAACAAGTACTTGTTAAGTTTTCATGGCTACCGGTACCCGATATTTTTAACAATGCTGCACATGATTTCTTGTGCTTGTTATAGCTATGTGGCTATAAAATTTCTTCAAATAGTACCATTGCAGCATATTTCATCAAGAAAGCAGTTTATGAAGATCTTCGCTTTGAGTGCTATCTTTTGTTTCTCTGTGGTTTGTGGTAATACTTCATTGAGGTACTTGCCTGTGTCTTTTAATCAAGCTATTGGGGCAACCACACCTTTTTTTACTGCTATTTTTGCCTTCTTGATAACTTGCAAGAAAGAATCTGCTGGGGTTTATTGTGCACTTTTGCCTGTGGTTTTTGGGATTGTTTTGGCCAGTAATAGTGAGCCTTTGTTTCATTTATTTGGGTTCTTGGTCTGTGTTGGTTCAACTGCTGGACGTGCTTTAAAATCCGTGGTTCAAGGGATTTTGTTAACATCAGAAGCTGAGAAGTTACATTCTATGAATTTGTTGCTTTATATGGCACCAATGGCTGCTTTGATTTTGTTACCATTTACTCTTTACATAGAAGGGAATGTGGCTTCAATTACGATTGAGAAAGCCAGAGGGGATCCGTATATTGTGTTCTTGTTGATTGGGAATTCAACTGTGGCTTATTTGGTGAATTTGACGAATTTTTTGGTGACCAAGCACACAAGTGCCCTGACTCTTCAAGTATTAGGCAATGCTAAGGCTGCCGTGGCTGCTGCCGTTTCGATCTTGATCTTTAGGAATCCGGTGACTGCGATGGGAATGGTTGGATTCGCAGTTACAATCATGGGTGTGGTGCTTTACAGCGAGGCAAAGAAGAGATCTAAGGTCACAACTCACTGAAGGATAATATAAAGATTCATTTTGATTGCCACAAACACTGGTGCGGGTCCTTTTTTTTTTTTTTTGGTTCTTTTGCTTTATTTACTTTTGCTTTAATGTTTTATTTTTTTTTAATATTAGATAAGGGAAATTTGGATCAATTGGATTGTATAGGATGTGGAGAAAAGGGAAAGGGTTATGCTCTTCTTCTCTCTTTTTTGGCTTTTTAATTGTTCCTGTTGAGAGTGGTTAAGGGAATGAACTTCTCTCACTTTCCTCCGTGTGTAACCTTATATAATTGAGTTTACTGCAACTGGAACACAGAAAGAACTGGTGCAGATATTGATTTTCAAGTCTTTAAATTGGAGGGAACAAAGTTCTCTCTTTTCATCTACAAGTCTTGTCAGCAAGCAATTCCATTCTTTATGCCGCATATGTTTGTCTGCAAAATTGGCATTCCTTGAATTCGTTTCTGGGTGTGGAGGGTTTTTGTTTTTTTTTTCTTTTGGATTCTTTCTCTTGCTTTGGATGCTTGCTTGTTGGCTTCTTCAGCTAATTTTAGCAGCAAAAAATTATTGGATGAGTTACAAGGGTTTGGGACTGGAATTATGGAATGCTTGAATAAGTTGGTGATTAATTTATTTGACATACCCAGATGAGACGTTCCTGTGACGTGAAATGTGATAATTATTAGGAGTTCATGTCTTGGTCATATGGCATAGGTCAATTTGTGGCTTTTATTTCCTGATTGATGATGCCTTTTATACTGCCTTTTGGATCTATTGAGAATTTCATGCATAAAATTGAATGTTGATGGGCATGATGACATTTACATTTTGAGTGAGCCTGTTAGCAAATTTCTAGATAACCATTGAGGTTATCAACGCTCCTCTAGTCACTATCAAAAAAGGGATGATAGAAGTTTCTTTCATTCACAGTTGCCATCTCTATTCACATGGTTCTGAGATTCCAAGTTTCTTTTATAAGAAACTGGGCTCTGAATAAAGAACAAATTTGATCAAGCCTTTTCCGATTACTTAAAATTACACTTCTGCATCATGGTTATTGTATGTTGCAAGCATGTTATTCTTGCCTCCCCTTTTGACAAGATCTTATGATTTACTCAACAGGGAGGAGTTTTCCTTTAGGTAAGAAATGCAAAAGAAGTTGTTTCTTACTGGGTTTAGATGACAGGTGCGAGGTGTAGGGACATTTTGAAATGGTTCCCAAATGCAATAACTATACAAAGAGCAGCCTTGTTTCCACATGATCGCAATGACAAACATCCTTTTGATCTAACAAATGAATTTGTTTCATAGTTTAATTGGTCAATTTCTTCTAGTAAGTTGAAATGACTGGGATTTTTTTCCCAATTCGGAGTCATTTGGATTTATTTTTTTTTGCATCTTTTTCTTTTTTGATTGGGTGACAATTATGCTTTAAGCTGGAAAGTGACTATTTTAACAGATGAAGGTGACATGTTCACATTCAGTTTAAGTCAAGACTCTTACTTTAAGTTAAGGTGCTTTGCTGTCAGTCCCAACCACCGCAGATAGTTTTGTATTTGGTTATTGTTTTGTAAACTTTATATCCTATGCGCTATATGCTATACGCGTCATGTGGGACATGAAGAGTTGCTTTTGCTTAAATCTTGATGGTAATTGGAACTTCCTTCTCAGCTCAACTTAGCTTAGCTTAGTAGTACGCATCATGTAAGTTGAAGGGTAATGTAACTCTTTGGTTGAACTCTAGTCGTTTTCACTTCTCAATTCTCAAGTGAGATTGATGAGTCAAACCAGATTTTAATCAGCTACTCATGTTCAAACTTTGACATTCATGTTTTGGCTCAGCTTCTCAGTTTCTCACGTAAAGCTCAGGCTGCCTTCGTCGAATCTTTAGCTAACCACCTTGAACTACAAGGATTAAACTTCACTCATCTCAATGGATGCAATGCTAAAATGTGCATAAATAACGAGTAAAAAGGATCGCCTGTCAAGCTGAAACAGATGCAGGAAATTTTACCTTTTTCTCCATTTCTATGTCATGATCCTTGCGAGGAAGCTAAATGCCACTACCATACATGCATACAGTTTAGCAGCAGTCCTTCCACCAGCTACTGTTTTAGCCTGAGAAGGTGAAGGTGCTGGACCTGCTGGTGCCTCGTCCTTGGGAAGGAAGAACGGCGGTCTCATTTTGAGGAAGAACAGTTGTGGCAGGCTTCTGTTTCAGTTCGCAGTGCTTGCTTGCATACACTGCAAATATACCATTCTTTCCCTGGTTTTTCAAGAGTAATAACATTATTACCGGTAGCTAAAGTCTCGGTTGTTTCTGGTGCGACATTTGGAAGGAAGCTTCATCCATTTTGAAATAGAATATATCAACTTAAAAAAAAATTAAATTATAATTTAAATTTTAACGGTGCTAAAAAAAATTTATAATTTATTTATATTTTTTTTTTCTCAAGATAAACTAAGCAAAGTATTATATAAAAATAAAATCTTAAGATTGTTGTTAAAATATGTTGTTTTATATTAAAATGTTTAGTTTATCATAATAAAAATATACAAATAATAAAAGATTGTTCAAGGTAAGTGGAGATTGCATACAATTTTAAATCTATAAATATGTAAAATAAAATTCAAGACAAACATGTTTTTAACATAAATATATAAAAAAAATACATCATTGCATACTAAGTATATATTCAAACTTGTAATATATACAAGATTAAAGTCCTAACATATATACTAATAATAAAAAATAATAGTGCTTAAATTAAAATTAAAAAAATAATATTTACTTGTTGAAGCATTTTAAATGAATGAAACTTTTGTTATCGTCAATGATAAATCATTTGTTTTTTAAGTTTTTATTGTTTCTCATTTGTGAAACTAAAATGATTGCAATATATTTTTTTCTTCACCTTTTCTTCTAGTGAATTTTGAAAGTTAAAATATTAAAAAATAATAAGAATTAATCATCACCGTTATTAACTTTTGATAAATCATTATAAATCAAGAAATAAATCTAAAAAAACTAAAAGTTTTTTTAGTAGGAAAAATAAAAATTATTTGTGCTTAATTTCTCATACAAATTTCCAACACAAAGTGTCTAAATGGGTTCTTGCCAAGCAATGGGGCAAGAATTGAAGGGTATGGAAATTAAGAATTTTATATTTTGATTTCAACTGCTGTTTCTAAAGCCATTTTAAGGGTAATGTCAAGGAGTATGAGCACAAATGACTTGTTTATGATTGAAATAAAATTAGCTTACAAACCAACATCTCAAAAACGAATACAAATAATAAAAGACTAGAAAAGAATAATAATCCTTGGATCACATCATTATGAAAATCAGAACATGATCATCCCAAAAATCCCTACAATGGCCACAATCAACCCATGGTATCTAGCTAGAAGCAATGTTGCCTGCTGCTCCGGATGGCGAGGTATCAGTTCGGCTGGGAGAAGGTGATGTTGCAGGAGATCCCAATTGAGGCAACACTGTTATGGAAACTTTCTGGTTCCCAGGCTCACAGTGTTTGGCCACACCACAAATGTAACCATTTATTTCCAGGAGTTGAGAGTGGAATCACATCATTTCCTGTAGTCAAGGGCACGATATCATCAGCTGCCTTGCACTCTTGGAATCCAGTTCCGTCAACTCTCAACACATTGTGTGCTCCTGCTGTATACTTGAAAACTGCACCAAGAAATCAAATTATCAAAACAAAAATAAATAAATAAATTGCTGAGTTACTATTTAAGGCAGTAGTAAAGTTGTCAATTCCGTTCCGTTTCGTTTGGAATGGCCGAAATATTTCATACCAATTCAAAAAACGGAATAAATTTCATCTCATTTTAAATCTCGGTCCGTTCCGGATTTTTCGGCTAAATTCCGCCCGGAACGTTCCGGTTTCATTCCACATGTTCTGTTCCGCTCTCGAAAAGCTATTGAATTAAATTGAACCTTGTTCAATTTAATTAATTAAATCACCCAATTATAAAAAGCTCTTTTTCATTACTATTTTCAATAACAATGATATTAATAATAATATTAAAGATTATTATTACTATTTTCATTAACAATGATATTAATTTTTTAAAATTAAATGTATCACTAATATATATGGTTTATATTCATATTGTTTTTTTCATGTTTATACTTTGTAGGAATTTGAGCAAAATAAGAGGTGCTTTAGATTTCATTAGCCTTGATAACATTGACCTAACTTTATATTTAAAATATTTGTTAAAACATTTTACGTTCATAATATTTTGATATTTTGTTTAAATTGAATTACTTTAAGTTAAAGATCTATTTAATCTTGACTATTTAGAAATATTTTAAATTTTGAAATTATATTTGTTTGACATTGTGTTTGTATTGCATAATTTATAATTAATTTATCTTGAATTTAAATTATGTTTGTTGAATATATATATATGAACAGTATAACCTCGAAACGACACGCCGAAATACTCCGAAATTAAAATATTTTATTTTAATTAAAAAAACAAAATACCTATAAAAACAGAATTGAAAATCTTGGGCATCCAATTTGTTCAGAGGGAGTTGAGTTACCAAGGGTGTCTCCCACGTAAAATGTTTTTCCCTGAGCCCAGGTTTTATAATCAAAGCCTGGTCTTCAACCTGTCTTGTCACCAACCACATGTTCTGTTGCCAAAATTGAAGGAAGAAAGACTGCAACAATGGCAATGATCATGAACATCCTAGAAGAAGCCATTATTGATAACTTTTTACTAGTTAAGCAATTCTCTCCCTGATCTTTTCTTCTTTCTTTTTTTATTGACGTTGGTGAGATGTTTCTGCGATGCAATTTGATTGTTGCAAAGTGTTCAAACACTGCTGCCTATATATAGAGTTTCTCATTGGGGGGAAAATAGTGGGGTCTAAAGCTCTGTAACGTACCCATGGCCCGGCAAGGGCGGCAATGGCACCATAAAATTCTTGAATTTGCAGCAATTGGCAACAACAATATTGCCAAGCAAGGTACTCCTTTTTTAAAAATTAAAAATTAAAAATTAAAAAATTGATGGATCCATTTTACACAGTAAGTTACTCTGCTAGAGGCCATTCAGATTTTGTTTGCTACGTAAGACTTGTTCAACAAAAGTGGCCATCGTGGACTTAGTTGAGAGGACTTGGACATAGCTTGCACATATTGCCTGCCAAATGTGGAAACGAATGTTATGATTTTTGGCGTTTTCTTGAAGCAAGAGATCGAAAACGAAATGAATGTATACATGTAAAAAGGCAAGGAGAAACAAGCAAGAAAACTTCCTGGCCTTTTGCTTTTTTCTCTCTTTCTTTTCCGGTCAAGCTGTCTTTTGCATTTTTTGAACTTGCCTGTTTGTACCATGCTGCTGCCTTGGCTTCGGCCTTGTCATCGTCGCCGTCCTAAAAGAATCGGTGCAGTATTTGGAATTAGGTAATTAGCCCATTTCTTTAGCGCATCTAATTCCAATATCCAGACCGAGATGCTGTGGTAACGTCTAGGCCTGAAAGTGGAGATGAAGTATCAGGCCTTACTTTTGTAAGTTGGCCTCCATAAGCTTTATTTGACGGTGGGCTTTAATTTCTGGAATCATTGAACCAGCAGTCCCTCCCATTTAATTATCAAGACAAGAAACTTCTCATGAAAATCTCAAAAATACAGTTAAAATAAGAAAAGAAAAAAGAAAATCTACAACAAGTTTTTAATGGTTGATAGACTAGTGTTGTAGTGACGGAAAGATCTCTTTAATTTCCTAGCAACCAAACATGCATGCAAGAAGTGGAGCAAGATTTCTTTTATCTTTCTCGTGTAAGCAAATTGTTGATGAAATCAAATGGTGATATTAGTATAGTATAAGCTTTCTAAGCCGCAAGATTGTGCTCAGTTTTGCATCACGAGAAATCCCTCATAAGACCCACTTTTTTTCAAGAAAGTATATAGGTCTCCATTTCCTCTACCACATAACCACCACCTAATTAGCAAGCAGCTGTGGAGCTTCTTTTTTCAACGCTTAAATTTTCTCGTGATGAAGCATGCAAATTTCCATAAAGAAAAGGATGTCAGAAAATAAACACAAAATAGAGAAACCAAGGCTAAAGATGAGAGGAGGGTTCTTCCAAGAAGTGGACGTAGTTTTGGTGGATTTGATTCGGCTAGTAGGGTTAATGGGGAAGCAAGGAAAGGGGATTTTAGTATCTTCAAGCAGATTTTTATGCTAGGGTTACTATTCATTCTGAAAAATAAAAAACCTCTCTAGTTTTAGTTTTTAATAATTGTACCGAAGAAACAGTTTTCTTAAAGATTAGACTGCAATCAATCAAATAAGATGAACTCAATTTGCATGTTGTCTCTGTTTTGTTTTGCAGGATTATGAGGACATTCTCCTTCCCAGAGATAAGAAATGGCCTTTTCTCCACAGATTTTCAATCGGTTGCTTTGGTGTATGTCTAGGTCGCGGAGAGTGTTTAAAAGTATGGCAGTATGGTTTTTTTAAAAGTGTTTTTTTATTTAGAAATATATTAAAATAATATTTTTTTATTTTTTAAATATTATTTTTGATATAAAAAACAATATGAAAACATAAAAAAAATTAAATAAAAATAAATAAATAAATTTTCATGGAAGTGTCTTAGTAGCCAAGCCGTCTTATGGCGTGCACTTGCAGCAAGTCCAGCTACCCAGTTTCTCCACATAATACCATTCATCAACCTTGCCCTCTGGCTCTTAGCTCTTGCGATCCTAATTTATGTTTCTTTCACCTACATTCTCAAATGCATATTCTACTTTGAAGCTGTCAAGAGAGAGTACTTTCACCCTGTCCGTGTCAACTTTTTCTTTGCTCCATGGGTTGTGTGCATGTTCCTGGCCAATAGTGTACCCCCTCTGCTAGCACCTGAAAATTTGCATCCTGCCCTTTGGTGCGCCTTCATGGGACCTTACTTCTTCCTTGAGCTCAAGATCTATGGCCAATGGCTATCAGGTGGAAAGAGGCGTCTTTGCAAGGTAGCTAATCCATCTTCTCATCTCTCTGTAGTTGGAAATTTTGTTAGGGCAATTTTAGCCTCTAAAGTTGGGTGGAAGGAGGCAGCTAAGTCGTGGGCAGTAGGCTTTGCACATTACCTTGTGGTGTTCGTCACATTGTATCAGAGATTGCCAACAAGCGAACCATTGCCTAAGGAGCTCCATCCCGTGTACTCTATGTTCATTGCAGCCCCATCTCCTGCAAGCATTGCTTGGGAAACTATATATGGTGATTTTGATGGGCTGTCTAGGACGTACGTATCAACTTTTTCACAGGGTTCGGGTAAGACTACCCCTATGTTGAATTTCCTTTCCAGGTTTCCAATTAGTTTCAGGCCTAGCTTAACTTGTGGATTATCATTTGTAACTTCACAGGTTTTCAGTGGCATTGTGGTCTTATACCTTCCCCATGACAACAGCATCAGTGACAACAATCAAGTACGCAGAGAATGTCCCTGGTGTTCTAAGCAAGGGCCTTGCACTTGCACTTTCTTTCATGTCATCAACGATGGTGGTGGTATTGCTTGTATTCACCCTTCTGCACGCTTTTGTTTGGCACACATTATTTCCCAATGATGTTGCCGTTGCCGTTGCCATTGCCATGAAAAAGAGAAGACTCGTCAAGGAAAAGAAACCCTTCGAGGAAGCCTGTGATATATAGCTATGGGCAAAGCAGGCTCGTATCAAGCACAATTCGGCAAACAAGGATTTTAGTGGAGAGAATGAAATGGGCTCTTCTTCAAGCACATTACCTTAACATATGTTAACGCCAAATCTAATATAATTTGTAAAGGCTTTGATCATTGTTCATTATGTCATATGGATTGTGAACCAAAAATGAAAGAACTGCAATTTAGAAATACCTCCAAGACACTACTATCTACTGTATTCTGTATTTTCCACTAACTATTACATGTGTTGTTCATGCAATGCTACAGAAAAAGTGTGGTGGTATAAGGGTAAGAAGGCCTTGATGGCTGTACAACACCGACCATGTAGTAATTTTTATTGGATTGGGGACAAGCCTACGAAATTGTAGGAGACAGAGGTTAGATTTACACTAACGCGTGACATCAGTTTCTTCCACGGTAAACAATTGATCTCAAACGATACGGACTTCCATGGTTTCTGTATAACAAAAGGATTGATTATTTTTGTCCAAGTGTTCACCCATCATACTCCGTTTCCTGTAATTCTCAAGTCTCACCGGATGCCCAAGCTCCTATTGACATTCCAAATAAAATTATCACTGTGGAAATGGAATTAGGGAAAAAATTACTGATCTCCGTTGACTTACCTCCTGATCGATTGGTTTCTGACTTCATTGGTGCCCATATTGCTCCCATATTGAATCTGCTGCTTTCCACCAAATATAGATTGCCTTTCTTTCACCAAATGCACCATCTAAAAGAAGAAAAGAAATAGTTTATAGCTGGAACAAAATGAAAGTAATGTTGCACAGAGAAGGTTCCAAACAGGTGTCATGCTTACCTTCTGCTCTGTTTGCAAGGGATTCAATCTATTTTCTTTTGGACCCTTACGCCAAAGAAACAATTAGAGACATTAAGCAGAGTAGACTTGCAATAATGATATATGTGTGTTTGCTATGACAAAGAATTTAGAAGGAACAAGTAGAACCTTCGTAGACAGATAGCTTGGTTGAGGAAATTGCAATTGAGATTTGTTATTTGGTTGGAGTTCACTTGTCAGGGAGAGCTGGCATTCACAGGCCAAAAGAATGTGAGCATCTTGGAAAGCATATGAGTGCAAAGGCTACGATAACAATAATGAGCACTACAACAGAAATAACATAATGATTTTATTTTTTTTTAACTACAAGGTACAAATTGAAGGGTTACCTTACTGAAAAGATCTATGGGTGGATTATGTTGAAACCTCTTCTCCGTATGAAAATTAAATTCCTGTAATTAACACTATATTGTTTCAAATGATTCTGCATACCATTAATCAGTAGTTCGGTACGTATATAGCAACTAGAGCTATGGATTACCATTGGCACCGTGGTTTCCCGAATGCTAGTTTGAAAAACACCCATTTCTCCTTTACTAGAGAATATCTGCAATCAGAGACAACAAGCAGGTTCACATTTAGTAATTGCTACCACAACATTTAGAGCATAAGATCTGCACTATTTTCTCTATTACCTTCTTATTCAGAGGGCAAGCTTTGAATGTATGTGTTGCACCACATCCATCCTGCTTTGGAGGATTCTTGGTGGTTGGTCTGAGCAAAGTAGGAGAAAATTTGAAGTAAGCACTTAAGGGAAATGAACATCAAATGAAAATTGACCATCACAATTTACTCATTCTGAGGTCGATTAATAAAAAAAATATTACCTTCTGGATTCTGTCTTCACACTTTCTGAAATTGTACTGGGTTTATCCAGCCCCTGTAATAAAGCATTTCAGTCTCCCCGTGTTTTAATAATTATGACAAAGAAGATGATTACAACCACTAACTAAGACACAGAATACCACCAAAAACAGTTCTCATCATATTATCTACAAGATTTGAACCAGTGACGAAGACTGTTTTCAGTTGGGTTAGTAATCATGATTTCAAGGAATCTAAATAAACCTTGTTTGAATCATTGCACTGAAACGAGGAAGATGAAACTGAAGAGTTGTGCTGCATTGCCCTTTCTAATGTCTTCAAGTGAAATTCCTGAGAAGCAATGGAAGCATTTCTCAACACCAAATACAGGACAAAAGCTTCCTTCTTCTGAAGTGTTTTTCTATATTGGAGCAGGACCCATAGTCTCAGCACTGCTCTACTTATTATAGACAGAAATAGAAACAGGCAGAAGCCAGCTCAAGCACTTACTTGAAACTCTGGCAACTTTGGGGTACTCTTCTTTGGAAGAGGAAATGAAGGAGCCTCAAGAATCTGCAAAACAAAATGATATATATATATATTTATTTTGGGAAAACAAAACAAAGTTTCATATATGACATCTCAAGCTATTTAACTTGTATACTCACTTTTTGGTTCAATGGGCGTGCTTTGAATCTTCGTGCAGGCGCTGTCATGTATTGCTGTTCTTTGGGCCTGAGTTATAAACATGTCAATTATTTGGCCATCTGTGTTAAAGATAACTTGGTACCTCAGAATCTTGAACAGAAGCACAAACCTCATCCTCTGTGCCCTGTGTGCTGTTACAAGGTCAGGCTCTCTTGGAACAGTCAGCCTTAGTTTTGCATGAGAAGAGATTTTATCAACAAAACCATCCTGCAAGACCAGGTCGAAGTATTTGGTAACTTCAATTGATGATTTTATCCCGTTATGTAGATTGAACTATACAACCCTCTCCAATTCCAAAAAGTCTGAACTTCATCTCTTTTTCACCCCCATTGTTCTGATGATTATAAGTTTTCCTTTTATATACATATCAAAGCATATAGAAGATCACAGCTAAAAACATAAAAGCTTTGTGCTTGATAGTTCATGACTATTGGAAAAAACATCAAAGCTGTCCTAACCACTTTATGTTAATACAAGTTAAGATTGTAACTTTTTTTTATGAAACAATGGTGGCGAGCATATTTTCCCCAGAAATTGCATAAAAGTTGTGCAAGTATACCTTTGGGGTTTAGGATTATGCTTCTAACATTTCTGTTGATTACAAAATAAATTAGCTCAGGTGAACTGAAAAATCATTTTTTTAGGTGTTTGAGGTGTGAAAGACTTCAGGTCAACATAAATTAGATGATTGATCAAATATGCAATGCATACAAAATGTAACTTGAGGTCCAAATTAAAACAACAAGCATCTACCTTTTTAGATGTCTTGTGGATGAAATCTGTTTTCTGCTTTCCATCACCAATCTGTTATGTAGAACATGTAAATGGACTGGTAAATATTTATAAAAAAGGAAAACAAAACGATACTAAGATTTAGTTCAGGACCCCTGCACTAAATTTAGGGATCAATTTCACTCACAATCCGCAATTCACTAACATGAGCTTCCAAATGTCAAGCCAGGTCCAGTCATTAATAAACAGCCACACCTACATCCTAATCAACTCCTTTAATTTGATAATAGAACATGAGAATGCAAGATACGGTAAAACAATTGAGGGAACATTCCCAATAACATGCATCAATGTGGCAACCACTGGTCTGCCTGCAACTACATGGTCAAAACCCTTGTATAAATAACAAGAGTTCTTTCTTTTTTTTTTTTTTTTTTTTGGTTGTGTGTGTGTTATCAAAAAGTCCATTATTGATCAGCACATATAACTTCATGACAAGTTCTCCAAAATACAAGCAAAAGGAATGGGCAAGAAGATAGATTCACAAAAGCTGTGTACCTTGCAAACGTGACCTCCTTCCAGTTTCTGCCTCTTGGCAGAATGACTTTCAAGTGCAGAAGAATTGCATAAGCTTCTCTCCTTTTGACCCAGCAGTATCTGAAATCTAAAAATTAGAGATGTAATATTAGAAAGTGACTGTATTAAACTGAAAGGTCTCTGATTTTAGCTTCCAGTGAGTTGCTATATGGTAATTGCCTCTAGCTTAAATGCATAGAATATTAAATATTCTTCATAAAAGAAGATGAATGCTTTATGGTATATACTCACACAACAATCCACATGTTTGCCAAAGTTGTGCTTTTAAAATTGAATGGGCCATCTAACTAAAACCATAAGAAAAGGACCAAGACAAGTTCCAAGTTGTAGCTTTATTGGAAAATTTCATAAAATAAATAAGCATATTTCTTCAACAGTATAACAAGTAACGATAAAAGTTGTTTTCTTTGACCACAAGTAAATAAGAACAAAGAATTTAGTGAGAATCACCTGGAAACACCTATTTGAGTGGGGCGATTTTGCTTAGCCAACTGACTAGCCGTAGGTTTCATCAAAGTTGAACTCCTGGGAAATGTTGGCTTGACCATGGACTTCACCTTGGGGTTTGATTTATCAGTAGATTTCTGATGGTAAAAAGTCAATCCTGCAAGCAAAAACAAGAAATTTTTTGAAAGCTAGCACAGTTCGACCAAAGTTTTGGCAAACTAGCACAAGTTGAAAAGGTATTTGGAAAATAACATAGTTTAGTTAAAGTCGCAGATAGGAACTGCAACTTTGTTAAAGTCACGTTTGGGAACACGACTTTAACCCCTAACCCTAAACTAACTCTAAATAAACCCTAAACTACCCTAACCCCAAATAAATCCTAAATTGAAATCAGTATCTCAAACATCAGTTAATGGCTAAAAATACGAGGAAGGGTGATCTAGCTGGAGTAATATTTTAATGCAAGAATAACACAATCATATAATGTTTCTCAAAATAGTTGTTTGCCGTTGTTTTTATTCAACTCCAATGATAGGAAGCTTCATTGCATATTTGAGGCTACAAGCCATGGAGGATGGAATATTGATACAAATGAGTGTTGGTATTGCAACATGTATTGATTCTACCATTCAAAAAAAATCAAGGTCTATGTTGTTTTCAAAGAACACTGGTCCTAAGCACTGCTTTCCCAAAAAAAAATCATGGAGTACTTGGTGTGAAAGTGAAAACAGCTCTGTGTGTAATATTTTTCTGACAGAATTATTTTTCACCAAGTCAATCTTGAAAAAAAGAAAATTGGATTGGCCAAGCAAGGTTTATTTCGAGCTCTAGTCATCACAATCTAAAATTTGCTATGGTGAAGTAAAAGTCATAGGGCATATATAGTCTCTACACAAGCATAATCATTAGTACCTGTATCGTCCACCTCTATTGCAGAAACTTCTGGTCCCATGTCATCATTAAGCAGAGGAGCCCTACTTTCCTCATCTTTAGATTTTGGAGAGGTATTAACATTCTCCAGTAGACTGTACACAAACTTTGCCACAAATGCTGAAACACAAACAAATACACCAATTTAAGCTAAAAACGAATAATTATAAAAATAGTAAATAAGGATTGGCTTGATAATAGTTATTAAGAGCTCCATAATTCAATAAACAATCAGGGAAAAACGAGCAATGAACAAATTACGGTGTTTTGAGACTCACGAGAGGGAGGACAGCTCGGCGCCGTATCAAACCACCGCTGAACCTCACGCGCCTCCGCGATTGACTCCAGGCTAGTGAAATCGAAGTACTTTGGAGCATCAAACTCGTAATCAAGATCAATTTCACGCGCCTCAAACACCATAAACTCCACCTCCATTTTCTCTTCCATTTCCATCTCTCTCCAAAACAAACACTCTCTCTATAACCGTTATAGTGGAGGAGAGGAGAGGAACGGCGTTGATTCCGTTGAGAGAACGGTCGCTTGCCAAACCTCTCTTACTGTAGCATCGAATGCAATAAGTAAATAAATAAATCATTTAAAATAAATACTCCTTTTTCTTAATTTGTTTTGGTATTTAGTTGCCAAAAATACACCGCTGGGTTGGTGGGTTTTTTTTTTCTCCAATAATATTATCATTTAGGTTACAATTTTTTTTTTAAAGGGAAAACAGCCTAAAATCTTATTAGATAAGGAAAGATAAATTTAGTTTTTAAGCATAATATCATGTTTGTTTTTGTTTTTATTTTTTAAAATTATTTTTGAAAAAAAACATTTATTTTTTTATTTTTTTTAAAATAATTTTTTCTTTATTTTTAGATTAATGTTAAGAATAAATTTTAAAAAATAAAAAATATTTTAAAAAATAATCATTGTTATAACACTAAAAAAAAACCTTTAAAAATAGGCAGAATTATATCCTGAATATTAATAAATACCCGAGAAGCACAAAATGAGGTTTTGAGTTTTTATTATTATTTGCAATGATCAAAAATTTGAATTTTATGGAACGGAAGTTTATAATAATATATTAATAATTGGATTATGAGTGTGGAAATGACAAGACAGTTCTGCCCTGGGGATCTGGAAGAATGGCTGTAGTTGGGTTTCGAGTGGTGAGTGAGATTTGAATTGAGATAAAGGGTAAGATGTGGAATTTAGTTGTCGAGGGGAGTGAGGTTTTTGTCTTTGAACAGAGGGGCAAGTGTTTATCGGGGATCGAGATTACTGTCGAGGAGTCTGAAGATTTCGGCGCTTGTTCGAGTTACCCTTGTGGGTGCAAATAAATTACGAGATTTGACATTAACGGTTTTATTCGTTTTGGCAGGTAATGGGATCGGGTGTAGGGTCCGCTTTCGAAAATTCAAAAATGAGAGGGACGGGGTAGAACTGGAAATTAGAATAAAAGTCAATTATTAGAGTTGAAAAATCTATGGGAAGTTAAAAAATGATTTGATATCAGTTCAGTTGTATGTATAGCCTTTCTAGGTTGTTGAGATGGGCTTTTGATGAGTTGGAGAATGAGGGGACGAGTTTCGGGGAGTCGAGTCGTTCAATTATCTTCGACACATATCCACCAAAGTTTGTCCAGTGTTATACTATTAATAGCAATTCGAGATGTAAATCGAATACAAGTGCGTCTAGAAATTATGCTTCCAGAAAAAATATTTTTTAAAAAATAAATTTTAGAAAAATGAATTATTTTTTTATATTTGATAGTGTAATCAAAAATAAGTTGGAAAACATTTTCTAATATTTAGTTATGTCATGGAAAATAAGCTGGAAAATAACTTATTAATATTTTATTTTCTCAAGTTTATTAAAATAATGAAGAACAAATCTTACAAATTAAAAAGTTGAGTGAGGATGAAATTGAAAAAAAATATAATTTCATAAATTATCTCAAATAAAATAAATAATAATCAAAATAATAGAAACCAAATCTAAAAAATAAAATAAAAATGAAAGATGAAGAAATTAAAATAATAATAATTAACATTTCATAAATTATTTCAAATAAAATAAGTAACAATCAAAAGAATGAGGATCAAATTTGATAGATAAAAAATTTTAATAAGAAAATGATAAGGAAAAAGCAAATAATAATTATAAAAATGAGGACCAAAGTTAATATAAAAATTAAATTTTAAGAAATGAAATTGAAAAATAAATATTCAAAACAAAATATATATATAGCAATCAAAAGTTTGAGAACCAAATTTGATATAATCAACAAATAATATGATATTTTTAAATTTTTCACAACTTTCGAAAAGTGTTTTCCGCCCAAATTTTTCAGAAAAACACTTTTCTGGTTTGGTTAACCAAACTAAATTTTCCTTTGACTAGAAAGTGTTTTCCGTTGACCAACTTTTCTAATGGCAAACAAACACAAGAAAGTTTGGAAAGTGATTTCCCGGAAATCACTTTTCAGGAAACAAACATGGTCTTGGTTAAAACTGTATTTAAAAAAAATTAAAATATATTTTAAAAATTTTAATGTATTTCTAATTAAAAATATATTTTTAAAAAATAACTGATATTTAAAAAAAAAAAAAACCTTGAAGAAGAAAACAAATTGTTCCGTCTAGATCCATGGAAACCCACTATAATTTGCAACAAATAAAGTGATTTTATTTTTCCTCATCGGTAAAATTTGTAAAATCTTAAGATGCAGCAATCAGCATCACGAGGCAAACAGTGTTCACCAAAAATAACTGAGGTTGTCTTATTGAGTCGAACCTTTGTGTGCCTTCCATGAAGAAATTTGATAGCTATTAGTCATAGCCTTTTTTATGCCTCCTCGTGAAGAAATTTGAAATCTGTGTCATGATCCCCCTTTAACCCTTGTCTTTCAACATATTTTTAAAATACAAAAATCCCCAGAAAAAAATATATGTTTAACTCAATTTAATCGATTTATGATATTTTTATTATTTTCACTTATTTTATTGTGTGACGAGTTTTTATAAAAAAATAAAAATAAATTCAAGATGTGTTCATGACTTTTTTTAGCGTTTGATTATGCTCATTTATATTAATTAAATTAGTCGAAATATTTGTGGTTTCATGATGGTCATGCTTGGTAAATAATTAATTTAAAGTGAGTGAACATAACTTGTGTAATAGAAAGAAATAAATCAAAACATGAGTCTTCATTTATTATTATTTCAAATCCACTTATTATTATTTCAATTATTTCAAATCCGGCCACCATTATATATATATATATATATATATATATATATAATAGGCTTTATCAAGCTAAATCCCAAATTATTATTCTAAATTTTTGTTATCTCTAATAAACATATATATTTAATTTAGATAAAATATTAGTATATATACATAATAAGTATTGTTATTGTAAAATTAAACATCAATGCAAATTGCCTCAAATATAATGTTTTAGGATGATTTTTTTTTAACATAATTAGTCTCTTACCTAAAAAAATTTTATCCATCAAGAAATATTTCACCATATGAATACATGGTAGCTAAAATTTTAGTGCTTCAAAATGATGTCGTGCTAGTAGTTGATCGCTATGTTTATTCAATGTGATTACTAGATCCACGTCTGGTTTCCTATCTTTTTTTCCAATCACTGGTCTTAATAAGGAGGGAAATAGGGACATGTTTTTTTTTTTCTTACGCAA
>Ga0307517_10002929_pt1 | contig 27023 bp, 39 predicted proteins | sample 23_EM_MG_FD_194515 | JGI IMG/M metagenome (GOLD analysis project Ga0307517, IMG submission 194515) | Populus trichocarpa ectomycorrhiza microbial communities from riparian zone in the Pacific Northwest, United States - 23_EM | ecosystem: Host-associated > Plants > Roots > Unclassified | place... | reverse complement strand
TTGTCCAAACACACCTGTAAGAGCCACCGAGGATAGATCTGACCAGGTGACAAGAAACCATGGGGCTACGAGAAGACGTGAGATCGCGCTAGAGTGAGAGGAACGGACGTGAGGCCGCACATGATCACTGCGCATGTAACACTGGCTAAGGAAGCGAAAACCTCTGGATAAATCGGGTCAGCTCGTGTACTGTCTTACGCGGTAGATGACCCGTACCTTTATCCCTAGCAAACACGGCCACCTAGGTAACAGGCATGGTTAACCACGAAGGATGTTCTGAATACGTCGACCCTGACTTACGGCGACAAACGTTTGGAAGAAAAGAACCAACAAGAAAAAACTGAGACCTTGGCGGAGGAGCACAGCCGCGAAGCCTGACGTGGGTTCGAACTTTCGAAGACCGACAATTGTCAGGAAGATGATTACGCAGTCTACGCATAGAGCTGAGGGAACTGAGATCAGGAGATGAGCTTGATTCTATATTTTGTGTCACCCGACCATAAAGTGCAAAAAGGCCAAGATCGCTCTTTTGTGAATCATGGGAGCCAATGCAATGCTGAAGCTCTCGGTCCCAGATCGCAAAGAAGCCCCGGTTCCGGAGTCCTACACACCGAATTAGAATCGACATGTGCGGTAGCAGGGATAAAACCACACCTATGCCAATGAGTACAACCTCCCCAATAACAAGTGCCCCAAGTGAGAGGACGATGTACCATCGGTACGACCAGATGATGACTCTATTGCGCATTCAGTCTGGTTGGAGGGCGTGCGTGTGTGTGTGGGGGGCGGACAGCTTACGTGCGAACGACTAGATTGACGGATGCAGAGGCAACGGCGGCTTTGCCCAGAAGCTGAGGTCGAGGTGAGATACCGTTCGAACGCATGAGCGAGGGCGGAGACATACATTCCCACTGACGTATAATGCTGGAAACTTGGGTATGAATGGCGTGGCTTCCGGGGCAAAACCACTCACCATCACAGTCCATTGGACGTCTCGACATGTAAAAGAGTAAACTGGGGGTTATCGGTGATGGTGCAAAGGTGGCCTTGGAGGCAGGTCTTACCATCCGATTACAAACCCCAAGGTGGTATAGCGGGTGATGAAGTATGGGATCTACTTGGCTGAGCACGGGCGTGGAACGCATGGGGGAATGGACAGACCAGTGGCCATCGTAGCTTCATTTTACCCCTCACGAATTTGAGGTCGAACCAGAGAGTCACCGAATAGTCCCATCTGAAAGCAAGGTGGGTGGGGCTGGTCGCAAACCTGGCGAGCTTGGAAACGTACAAGAACATGCCACATGCGATGAGATTAACTCCATAAAAAATGGTCCGGTCTGGTGTCATGTCTGTGATCCAGCAGGAGGAAAGGTTGGTGCGTTGGATGCAGGATGGTCGTCGTAATATAGCATCGTAAGGCAGCTTCCCGTGTTGCAGTGACCCGCAAAACCGAGACTCGATCACCGCCCCGGTCAGACGATCAAGCAACGTCCCCCAGGATTGATTCACGGCGGCGCTAAGTATACCCGTTTTTCTGTTTTCCGCATTTCTGGATTCCCTATGTGCGGGACGATGATGCACAAAATACGTATGCTTTTCGTTTGAGTGTATCTGGGCCCAGCGTTCTCGACTGACCAACGACGGTGATGTCCCATGTTCCCGGGGGGGGGGGGCGGATAAACCCAAAACCAGGGCACGGGCGGAAGGGATCACTCCCAGTTAATTGAGTTGAAATGATTTCCGAGAAGAACAAACCGCGGATGTTCAGAAGAATGACCGAGTCCGAGGGCAGGTTCTACAGCGATGCGACCTGAGAGCTCTCCTTCCGTGGAAGTACCAGTTCTTTACGGAAGTAAGCTCGATTACCGCTCCGGACCGCCTGGCTCCGCTCCCTCATGCCAGATCCACAATACGAAAGGCTCTCGACATCAGACGAACCTCTAGAACACGAACGCTCGCCCAGGTCGAGGCCGGACAAAACCACCCCTCTCGCAAAGTATCTGCTTCTCGCACTCGTCTTCGTCGTCGTCGCTTTCTGCTCCTACAAGGCCGGCCAGTGGTCCATCCAGGATCCGCAGCACGCCGGCGGTGGTGACATCAACACAGGAATACCTAAACCCAAGCCAGACAACTCTTCGACAGACACCCCCACCATGCCAAAGAACGAGAAATACAGCGTTGGATAGTGCGTACCATCACCTCCCGTCTCGTCGTTCTGTAGGTCTGAACGGGACCTGACATGCGAGCAGCTTCGTTAACTGGTATGCTCCAATACGAATTACCTAGCGCCGCAATGCATGTCTCATCGTTTGTGCTTTTCCAGGGGTATCTATGGGCGAAAGTTCCCTCCTTCCCTAATCCCAACGGAGGATCTCACGCAAGTCCAAACTTCCATCGCCAGCAAACCACGAGGGACTGACTTGTAGCATCAGACATATTCTTTATGCGTTCGCCAACATCCGAGCTGATTCCGGAGAAGTCTTCCTCTCCGATAAATGGGCCGACGAAGAGATCCATTACCCTGGCGACTCGTGGGATGACAAGGGCCTCTTCGGCAATTTCAAAGCCATCTACATGCTTAAGAAGCAACATCGGCATCTCAAGCTTCTCCTCTCCATAGGCGAGTGTACATCTACCAAACTTAAATCAGACCGCGGGTTGACCCCAACTGTACATAGGCGGTTGGACATATTCTCCATCATTCCATCCTGTAGTCGTCTCCCCAGCATCCCGTAGCAAGTTTGTCGAATCGTCCGTGAAACTCTTGGAGGACTATGGCCTCGACGGCTTGGACATCGATTACGAGTATCCCGAAAACGACGAACAAGCACGAGGATACACCCATCTCCTAAAGGAACTTCGTCATGCATTGGATGAGCACCAGCGGAAAAAAGGGATCAACTGTCGTTTCTTGCTGACGGTATGTGTGGTTCCCTGACCCGTAGTTGGCACCCCCTTGACTTGTTTGCACAGATTGCCGCGCCTTGTGGTCCACAGAACTACAAAAAACTGCACGTAGCTGAAATGGACCGTTACCTTGACTTCTGGAACCTCATGTCATACGACTACGGTAAGGCTTACCTCTTTCCCCCAAGTTCTGTCTTAATCGCGTCACCCACCCAGCTGGCTCCTGGGATTCTTTTTCTGGACACCAAGCCAACATTCGCGGTGGGCCCATCAGCGGCATCGAGGCCGTAAAATTCTACCACACCAAAGGTGTCCCCCGTCACAAACTCATCCTCGGCATCCCCCTCTATGGTCGCTCCTTCATGAACACGGACGGTCCCGGCAAGCCCTTCTCAGGGGTTGGACCCGGCTCATGGGAGAAAGGCGTATACGACTACCGTGCTCTCCCCCTCCCCGGCTCATACATGTTCCGCGATGAGGAAATGATGGCGAGCTGGTCGTACGATTACGACAAGAAGGAGATGATTACGTTCGATAGTGAGGAGGTCGCCAAGTGGAAGGGAGAGTGGATTAAGCGCGAGGGGTTGGGAGGGAGTATGTTTTGGGAGTTGAGTGGGGATAAGGGCACGGAGAGGAAGGATATGGAGGGTGGACCGGGGAAAGATCCTCAGCCTGGTCGGAGCCTTATCAAGGTCGTGAAGGATGCGATGGGCCCGTTGGATTCTGCCCACAATTGGCTCAGGTATGAAAACAGCAAGTTTGAGAACTTGAGGAAGGGAATGGAGTAGATCGGACTATATCCAACCTGTAAGCAGATAGCTAGCTCAAGACTTCTCACCAATTTTGCAACAAGATGAACTTCGTACGTGTATCCACCACCAGTAACTTGCAACTCGAAAGAGTGGGGGGGGGTGCGACTTGTATTGTTTGAATGACGACTATAACACAACCGTACTTGACAGGAATTGCTAGTGAGTGAGGATACTAGGAGCAACTTCAACGAGGGCAGATATACACCAAGAGAGAAAACTATGGAGAGGTTTGGAGAGACGCGGGATAGCAAATATACATTCTGGAGCTAGCAACTTGGGGGGAGGATATATGTACACGCAGAAGGGGTTTCAACTGCGGACTTGCAAAAGAGAGAATTGGGACGTAACAGGAGAGGTATGACGTGCACGTTCGTGAAATTGTTTGGGATGGAAGTAGTAAGGGGGTAATTAGAATTTCAACATGAGAAAGAAAAATATCGGGTCCACATTCCACCTCATCGAGGATCGGCAGCCCCAATGAGTCTTCTATCGTGAGGAGTTCTCGTGTGACGTGCGCTGGGCACAAGCCGAAGGTGTAGGAGGTTGATGTACAAATGAATGATGTAGAGTTGAATGCATGCATAGACAAGGGCAGGATGAGATAGCGCCACTTGTGTTTTATCCACCGATTTGGCAGGGCTAGGGTCGCTTGCGAGGGAAGACTTGGAAGAGGGTCCGGGTGGGAGATACTCGGGAAGTGACGGATCATCAACCAGGGCGTCTTGTACTTGAATTTCACGGGTGCACCCAAGATCGTCGTCACAACTCGGAGGAGACCGTGTTAGTCACGCATTAGAGACAAGGGAGGGAGTTGAAGGAGAGGATGATTCGTCAACATTGACCCAGCTGCGGGAACCGGGCACCGGGGGGACGTTCTCGTCATTATCATTCCCATCGTCTGACGAAGATTCCTGAGTTATGGGAGGGGGAACGGGGATGACCTTGGTCTGAACAGGCGCTGCGGTGGCACTTTCAGTGGGCTTAGGAGCTTCCCCATCGGAAGTCTCCTTCGCCTTCTTTGCAGCCTCTTCGGCCTCCTTTTCCTTCTTCTCACGTTCGAGTTCCTTTCGCCTCTTCTCCCTCTGTAATGAAGTCAGAATGAAATTCACTCAGAGAAGAGGAGGATCGTAACGTACCTCGAGCTTCTCCTTGAGTTCCCTAGCCTCCCTCTCTTTCTTCAGACGCACGCGAAGTTCACGTTCACTCACAACCCAGGCCGCACCACCAGAAGCGGCACACTCTGGGCGGGATTTGTTCTTGAGAAGGTAGCCCTGAAGAGCAGCAACACTGAACTCATCCTCCGGTATCGAGTCAGCAAATTGCCTGGCCAGCCTCGACAGCGTGGCAGCATCGATCGGAGGTGCAGAGTGCTGGAACTCAGCGATCTCATCCTCGACCGCTGGAGGAAGGTACTTGGGGGCGCTCGAAGTCGAAGTCGACGGCGTACCAACCTCCGACATCGTTCTTGATCTCACAGATGACTCTCTCGTAGTCATCGAAGAAATTGATGTTGACGAGGCGGACGACAGCAACGATGAAGAACCCATGGTGAACATCGCATCCGAATCGGGGTTGGAAGCGACGTCAGAGGGTGTCACAGGCACCGAAGAAGGGGAGGGTAACACAATGCTAGCAAGTTCAGCCTCTGTGGGTTCATCCTCCTCGGTGGATGGGAAGAAGTTGCGGAACAGTGCCTCAGCCTGCCACTTGGACGCGTTCTTGAATTCAACCCAGACGTCCATGCGGCCAGGTCGGGACAACGCCGGATCTAAACGCTCCAAATGGTTCGTAGTACTATGAAACCGCATATCGGTCAAATGATCGCAGATAATCAGCCAAAAAGAGGATACGAACGCGAACAAGAGACGCCCTTCAGCGGCCGCAACACCATCCAAGGCATTCAGCAGACCGCTCAAACTGAGAGTGTTGGTATCCGAGATGTGATCCTTGGAACGCCGGTGTCGACTGCTTGAGGAATGTTCGCGAGGGCTCTCCTTCTCTGACGAGTCTGATCCGTCGGGGTTACCGGTGGATGAGTCATCCCGGGAGGTGCTTCGGGTGAAGGCAGCATCAAGGTCCTCCAACAAAACGATGCACCGGGCCGGTACACGACCCATCAGCGTGGTCAATGTGCTGTCATTGATCCACGATGACGACAGCGAGACAACGTAAATGTCAAGCATGAGTTCACCAGCGATGGCATGGATTAACGAGCTTTTCCCAGATCCTGGGATCCCATGAAGGAGATAACCCCTCCGGAAGGGAATACCGCGGTCGGCGTACCACTGGAATTACACGTCAGTAGATGTGGATGGCGAGAGATATGGGTGCAAGAAGTACCTTCTCGGACTTGAGGAAGTCCTTTGTGTCAGAGAGTAACATCTCCTTGACGCCAGGGTTAAGGACGATAGATGAGATGGGTCGCTTGTGCCGCGAGTCCGTCCACCTCCAGCATCCATGCGAGTCAGCGAAGTAGATCTGTATCCTGTGTACGGCCTCTTCCTCGTACTCCTTTTTAGCTTGAAGAACGAGTTGTTTGAGGATCGAATTGCTCCTCGCCACGACGCTAAAGAAGAAAACCCCGCGATACGATGAAAAAGGGACGGGAGAGGTCACATGAGCAAATTGCGTAACGAAACCGAACAAGGAAAGAATGGCACCGACCTGATGGATAACACCTCGCAGCCACTGCCGTCAGTCTTCCGACCCCGCCTCACCCGCAGCCAGTGACCGCGGTAGTAGATAGTGTGTGTCGTGTTCGCGGTTGGCTGGAAGACGACTCGGGTCTTGACCTTGCCTGGAACGTCCTCCTCGCCATCGTCGTCGTCGCCGAACGAATTGTCCGCCACCCGGGAAGAGAGACCGGACGTCGTCGTCCGGGTTGTCGTCTCAAACTCCCTCGACCGTTGCCATTCGGGACGACGAGAGAGCCAGAGCATTAGCCAGTCATATGGGTAATCCTCTTCAGAAAAGTGGGCGGTGAGGAAGAACGCTATGAACGGAGAGGTCAGCCGGTATCACAACGGAGGGTTTTGCACAATGTCCATACAATTAATGAAATGGTTCCTGCGAGCGCTGAGTGAGCGACGACTCATGGGCAGAAGCGCAGCGGGTTACTCACCATCCGGAGCTCGCCATTCGTCGTGCAGTCTCGACGGTGCCACCAAGGACGACGAGCTTGACACCGTCAACCATTGAAGAGCCTCCACCGCCTCCTACGAGAGGCTGAACAAGCGACTTGAGGGCGTCCATGTGGGGTGAGGACTGTTGCCAATGCCAAATCCAATGCTGCGATTCTTGGAGGGTGTAGGGGGACGGACGGGGGGTAAATGGTGGTGAAGATAAGAAAGGCACAATGGCACGAGGGTGAGGCTTAATACGGAGTGCGGCGGAGGCTATGTTAACCTCTTGCTGAGATGATTCGAGGTGCGAGTCAAGACGCGTCAGCCGAAACGTGCCATTATATCCCCTCGACGAAACGTGGGATTACGTCCGCTATTAACACCGCTTCCTGATAGCTACCCGTATCTACATCATCGGACCGCAAAATACAACCCTTCCACAGCCACATTCGCCTGCCACATTCCCAATCGACGAGTGACTCGCAGCACCGCAGGCGCAGGCAACACAAGCGCAAACGAAACGGGCACCAACACCACCAGGGATATCCCCAGCAGCAGCGTGATGCCAGGTTTGATGACGAGAAAATAGAATAGCGACTGGTACGTGGTCGCATCTGTAAACTGCGGAAACGTGTTGATTTGGGTTCGGTGTGAGTTGGCGCTTGCTTACCATAGCATGGGCGTTACGATAGAAAGAGCTGTCATACTGAGCAGACGCTTCTGACTCGACGTCAAAGCTTGCATTTTGCAACCGGTAGAATATAGGTCGTGGTGGGTATGGAACAGACGAGAGTGGGCCGTGGAAGGTAGATTGAAGGGCCAGCTATCCGACCAGTCATTATGGGATGACAAATTGCAGAAGGCGTGGCTCCTACCTCGGCCCTGGAAAATACCCTTGCCCCAAGCAAATCAAGGAAACACAACAATGCTCCCAATGGTAACACCACGAGCAACGTTGTCCCAGTCTACCGAAGAATGAACTCAGTGCATTGAAGAGGAACACGCAGCCGCTTGACTCACGAGTGTGAAAACAAAGAGATACACCCAGGCCAACAGCGCGAACGGGAAGTTAACCACCAGAAGGTGAAATACTGCGGAGTAATAGGCCATGCGGCCCATTGGCCGGAAATACCGCTTTAACTTCGCCCCCACGCCAAGCCGTTCCACATCCTGGTCCAGCCCACCAGCACTCGACTCAGACACCTCTTGCCTCCGACATAAATGTCGCCTCTCATCCTGCGCAGGAGAAGCAAGATTAGAGTCGATGTCAGAGTCCAATTCGGGTTGAAAGGCGGATATCAAAATCCGCGCGAAGGATGGTGAACCAGACATGTTCGATCGAGCTGTGCTTGAGTGTGATACCGTTCGTTGCCTGCGGCGCAGGAGTGGGCTTGACAGCAGAGGTGTGTTTTCTGTCGTTGGATCGTCATCTGAGACATCTGGTTCCAGAGCTCCATGTCGAACGCGTTGAGGCGGGTGGGTTCTGGTTGGCACCTCACAATCTGCAGCCGAATCTGATGGTATCCGTGTGCCGGGCCTCCGACTCCTTCTCGAGCGATGAGGGCTGGTCGTGTAGGGCGGCGGCGGCTCGCTCGGTGGTTGCTCAGTCAGTGGCGAGACGGGGGGTAGGGTAGGCGAGACTGGCTCAGCCATTCTGTGAAGTGTTGATAGTGGCTGGCGGAAGAAGTCGTGACCACACCAGACTTCCCACGGTTACAGGACTTCGGTGGCCCAGGTCGAAGCTGCAAATCCAAATCCACCATATGGCGGAACTCTCCCCGGTCCGAGTTACCACCACCAGGACGGAGTTTATCGGGTCAAAGTCGAACGCAGCCGCAGCTGTCTCCCTGAGACGCCGCCTTTTCGGTAGAAGTCTAGCAGCAGCCAGTCTGTTGCACTGAGTCGAGCTCAATTGCTTGAACGCCTGGCTAAAACTTTCCTCCCGTTTTTCAGGCCTCCCTCTTTATCAACGACGAGGTGCTCAGGTCTGCCGATTGCATCGCTTGGATCACCTTTCCAAAGCAACGCCCCTATACTTCAATTCTCCGCCTGATGGTTCCGCACACTCACTCAAACAGAACGCCGGAGCGCGTACAATTCGCAGCGCTTCTCCCCTGATATAAGATTCGGCCATTTGGAGGGTGACAACATCCCCCGACCACGTCACCCCGTAGGGAAATCAGAGTCCCTAGATCCGGCCCATGACGGGGGGAGGGTGTGCTTGTCCCGGCGCCAACGAGCACACTCGTAGCCGCCGCAATGGAAGGGCTTTCGTCTGCTTCTTGTTCGTCATGTTAGGGATTATCTGGTTTCTCAGCAACTTGCGCACTCGCTCCGCGTCTCCCGATGCCGGTGTAGGGAAGGCAGATACATCTGGATGATGGCAAGTAAGCTCCATCCTGCCCCACATTACCTCGGATCCTATACCCTGGCTGACGCGTGTCCAGGGTCCTCTTCGCATATACATTAAAGTACAGTAATCAGGGTCTTCGTATGTCACACTCTGATCGCATCTGGTTCACCAAGGCTCAAGAAGGAGTGCATGTCCTTGGAGAAAATCTCACTAGGATCTGTAGCGCGAGTTGAAGCGTTGATGCCCCTCCATCTCTCGGACCCTTTTGACTGCCCTGGTCCCCGAGTATCAACATACCAAGAGGTGATTCGGACTCGGAGGCTTTTGTTGGAGCCCTCGCACAAACGTCCCCTCCCATTCGGACCACGTGCTGTTGGGACGTACTTTACGTCGTAGTTTGCCTTCTACTCTACACCCCGTCGACACGTTATATGGACTGTAACTCCTGCATACTGAGGAAACCATGCTTCCCTCCATCCGTGTGAACACAGGCCGGCATTCCTGATCCGAAGTTAAGCGGGAACGATTCCGGGTCGATCATTCCGAAGCACTTCCCACCCTCCGCTCCAATCCTGAAATGTCTGGTCGAAATTTCGAGGAGGCGGTGAAGCAGGAAGAAGCCCGCCTCCGGGTCGTACACCCTACCACAGAAGATGTCCCAGGGTGTATGAGCCTCTTAGACGACTTTTTGTCATGTAACAGTGCGCGAATCCTCAAGTGACGCGTCGAATACACTCACCATGACCACCCTTTCCAGTCTTAGGTGTTCAACTCAAATCGTTGTATCGGCACGGGGAGATGTCGAAGTGTGGTCAGAAGATGGAAGATTTCAAATTTTGCATGGCGAACAAGTCTTTGCATCCCGAAGATAGGCGAGACGTGTGGATCCGCCATCGTGCCGAGTGGTGGGCGAAACGTAGATTGGGGAAGAGCAGCGAGGACGTTTGGGAGATAAGGAAGTGAGTGACCCTTTGGTCCTGGAAGGTGTTGTGTTGACTGGGCTTTAGGGAGCCTCTCAAGAACTTTCCGCCGGAGAACTTGGATCACCTCGGTCCAACTGGTATCGTTCTCGCTTGAGGCGGCTCATTCGGCGTATCCAGGGACGTTTTTTGGACCTTCGCAAATGTCGTATGATGCCTCTAGAATCAGCAGAGCGAACCATCAGGCCTTCAGGCTCTGTTATTGCACATTCGGGGTCCAGGATGCTTGAAATGTTAACACCAAGATCCAGTCTACGATAATGCACAAAAACAAGCAACAAGGTACAAGTGAAAAAGTTCATCGCCGCCTCCTATTCCTGCTCTCAATGCTGCTCATGACACTGCTCACGAAACTATCACTTCTCACTTGCATCATCTTCGGCGGCCCGTCCTTCTTCCCCTTCCCTCTCGCCCTCCTCTTGATTTCCTTTCGTTCCTCCTTCCACTTCTCCAACGCCTCATCAAAACCACCCATCGTTGAGACCCTTCCGAGCCCCCCGAAGTTACCGTCTCTAGCAAGGAATTCCTCCAGAGTAGGGAGAAGTTCTTCTCGTGGACGATAAGTTCCCGAGTCGTTGTCGATGACCAACTCGTAGTGTCTGGGGTTCTCGTCCTGGGGCCTATCTCCCAGATCGCCATTGTCTCTTTCCCCCGAATCGCCCTCGCGCCCCTCCTTGAGTCTCACGAAGAACTCGCCAGAGTAGGAGATTTCCTTCGCCACATCAGAGTGCATGCTGTGCTTGCTCAGCAGTTCGATAACAAAATCCTCCCCCGTCTCCGTAAACCTCATCTCCCCATCCAGAGTGATGACATATGTGAAAATCCGCCCCTGAGTCCCGAAGGAAGTCATTTGTAGGAACTTTTCTGCAAACGCGCGTCCGGCATCTTCGTCGCGTTCGGAAGGCTCGACGACACCCCATTCCGTGTCCTTCCCGTACCCATAAATGGTGGCGTATTGGTTGTGTAGGGCCCGGTGGAGAAGACGTCCCTTTATCCCGCTCTTCGTGAACATCCATTCGATGAAGGGCTTGTAGCCGACGTAACGATGCCTGAGGGAAGTAGGGACTGGACCAGTCAGCTGGAGGCGGTTTGCGATGAAGGTGGTTGGTTTCTGTTCCCGTTGTCCGGAACCATGAGCATCGTCAGAGTCTGGGATAGGCAGGGCGGAACCAATCAAGGGTGAGAAATGTCGAACGAAAGTGTCTAAGGGCAGGAATCATATCAGTCTTGTCCGTTGCAATATCCAGCTTACTTACGGGGACCAAGAGTATATATTCTGTTGGGATCATCCCCCAGAACCTTGGATTTACCAAGGATCCTCGCGGACACCCAAACTCTGGTATGGTGCCCAACGCCACCTCTCGAGATGAGCCCTGCTATATAAGTTGAGACATGGCTGCTGAACGCTCCTTTCCTCTTCTCAATCTTGCACTCGGTCTCGCCAAGCTCCCAACCTTCCCCAAGCTTCTCTCCCGGACTTGGGACGAGGAGCACGCCTTTCCCCAACCTGTCGTCGTGGAAGAACTGACCCGGATCCTCGTCTCTCAGTCGTAATTTCAATATGAATCCGGATTCTGGGATTCCCCCCACGATCCACTTGCAATTGAATATTGGCTCAAGGTTACTTCTGGCTGTGTGAGTGCGGTATTCCAGAACCTGTCCCCGGGGAGAATCGTCAGGTTCTTCCTGGTTCGGATTTCGTGGATGGAGCGTGGCCCAGATGTAAGGGTCGGAAGAAATGCCGAGGATATCGCCGACCGGAACGTGCTGAGCTCTGTGGATCGTGACCTCGACCGTATACCGGGACATGGTCAATGCGGTTCGATGTGGTCGCGAGAGTAGTTGCGTGCATATAAACAGACTTGTTGGCTGACCTAAAACAAGTACAGAGGACGAGTGGTGCTGATCGCTATGACGTCACGGGTCCAAAATACTGCGAAATACAATAATGTACTCGGAAGGCAGAGAGTGCTATCGGTGTTCTCTTCGTCGACCTCCGCGACGGTCATCCATTCGGCCGAGCAGCGATTCTGCCGATCCATCTCGGTCGCGCGTTATCTTCTGACCGTCCATTTCCGAATCCCCCCTCGCAGCACCCTTGATGCTGAACCCTCGCACAGGGTCTTTGTCTCTGTCTGCGGGCAAGGCACCGTTAGAGACAGGCTTTTGGGGCAGTGACGGGGGGAGCGTTGTTTTCCCAGTCGTGGAAACTGAATCCTTGCGTTGGCTCGAAGACCCCGGCAATGACCCACTAGAAACCTCCAACCTGCTCAACAATGATGGCTGATGCTCACCATCTCCCCTCTCATCCCCCAATCGCGACCTTTTCGGTGATCTCGACCGCCCACCCTCCCTGGGACCATTTCCATCAGAACCATGCCCCCGTTCGAACCTGTCCGACCTCCACTGTTCAGAGGTCACCGGATCCGACCCTCGGTAATGTCGATCCGACTCGTATTTCCTCTTCCCACCACGTCTATACGAGCCTCCGGCGGGGGTGGCAAGCAACTTCTGCAGAAAATGCATAAGAAACATTCGTCGGAAATCGGGAAAAAGCGATGGATGAGCAATGAGTCTGGTTGCGAACCCTTATGGTGTCTTGCACAGCCTGCAAATAATCGCTGTCCATCTTTTCCTGGCGCTGTGATTCTGCCAGCACGTCCAACTCCCTAATCCCGTTCTTGGCATCTTCTGGTATTTCCAATTCCGGCCAGGCATTGTCTCGATTTGTTGTCCTCTGTAGATGGTTTCGGAGATGATGTCTGGGATATGGAGTCATAACGTCTCCCCACACTCACAGTGAGAAAGGCTTCCAAAAGTATGCAACATGCTTTCCATGTCTCCTCGTCTTGGGGTCTTGAGTCAACCAATATCTGAGAGTGAAGGTGTTGATCAGCGAATGCGAGAATGCTTATGAGAAGCGGACCTTGAGCAACGGCAATGACCGGTCTGTAGCCTGCTTCAAAGCTGCATGCGTGTCATGCGACATCGGGTTGTTCAAATAAGTGTGTAGCATCTTCGTGATGTTACAAATAATCGCGACTTGAGCGTGAGTTTCAAAACTGTAAATGTCGTTCACTATCGAGTTGAAATAGTATCTGAACAGAGTCAGCGGCCGAGCAGAAGAGACAACCCAGAGGTGAGCTGCGTCCAAGAGGGATAAGGTATTCGGCAATCCCTCCGAGCCCGACGACATTTCCGTCGACAGAGAGTCTTGTATCTTTGACAAAAGCTGTAGCAGCGTGTTGTCACCACGGTCCGTCCGAGTCCTGAAAGTCGGCAGCGCCAGCAAAATATCTTTGACCATGACTCGCACATCCGAAGGTGGGGCATTGGAAAGGGCCTATCATCCTGAAGCATGAGGGCGGGTGTTGATTGCGGAGGGAAGAAAACTCACGCCAATAATGCCTTCCACAAGGATTCGATCTGACGAACGGCTAATAGCAACGTTGAGGGATCCAATGCTCCTGGCCAAAAACTCAAGGACAAGCGTTCGTAGCTGTTCTCGGTTTCCTTGCTCATCCTCGGTCCACGACAGTTGATCACACAGCACGCTCATGGTAACACTAGGGTCGATTGCTAGATGCTGCTCCAGTCCTTGTTGGATGTGGATGATCTCCTCTGGGTCATCTGTTTCCCCAAAACGTGAATGCCCTACGACGGTCCAGAGAGAGGGGTTTGTGCTCACCACATTGGAGCAGCTGGACCAAAACATCAACGTTCCGTTTCAATACTCCTTTGTCTTCTTTTGATGCCGCCACAATGGCTTTATACCCTTCAACTCGAACCTGACCCAAAATCGTTGGCCGACGCAGACACAACCAACCGGAGGGACGACACTTACCTCGGCCGATGGGTCTTCACATAGATCATACACGGCATTTACTACGTCGTCCTGCATTTCCGGGACCGTCTGGATATAATGGGGCAGATCCTCAGCCGCCCTTCGTTTCTTCTCAATGCTTCCAGACTGCGCATGGTCCAGCAACCTCAGTAAATCATCCCTATCCCTGTGCTATATGATGGAAAGGCTGGTAATGCGGTAACAACATTGCAGAAACCAGGAGAGAAACGTACGGGGCGTTCTGAGAGGCGATCTCCCTGACGCGACATCGTGTCTGTTACTTGTTAAACCGTCCGTGAGTCCCTCGAAAAGATCCGTAAAACCGGTGGTGAGGCCAGTGAGTCGCAAAACCAGGGACTTGAAAGAGAACGTGGAGGAAACCCGGTCAGAATAAGTTATCCCGGATCACCGTGAGACGCCGTGAGCCTTGCAACGAGTCGAGCATCGCACGTGACGTGTCGTGCTCCCTGAGCTCAATTTCAAAAATCGTAAACTTTTTTTAAAATTCAGATTTCTATCCACGCTAACTACGTACATGAGTACAGGAGCGGCTGTCTTGCCTAACACACAGTTGGGCTATAAGGAAAACTACTTGTAACACGGGCCGGAGTTCGGCGAGAATGTGGGGAGCAAACGGGGCAAGCACTGGGACGTACCGGGGGAAAACGACCAGATCAATGGGGAAATCGTGAACGTGCGTGTCTATTAGGATGCAGCGCACCAGTTCCGCTCAAGTTACAGAATCCAAATGTTCAGTCTCGAGTCTAAACAACCCCTCGAACTCCTCCAGTCCTTCACCAATCACACCGAAAGCCTCCTGCACAGTCCTACCTAGGAAGTCCAATTCCTGGATGACCCCCTTCATCGTCAAAGCATAAGCAAAGAACAAGAGCTGCCTCGAGCCCTTCGCGTCTCGGTTTTTCACCACATCGAGGTTCCTAATCGCATCGACCAAACGTTGCTGCGACTTCGCTGCGGGAGGAAGGTATGGAGGGAGTGGGGCCTTCAGCCTAAAGGCGGAGGATAAGACGGAGAAATAGAGTATGATATTCCCAACCATCTCCCGTCGCTCCCGGTTCACGGGAAGAATGAAGTCACGACGGACGGTCTTGGGGGCGGGAGCTCAGCTGGGATCCAAGAAAACACGGGGGAGAGCTTACCGTGTGCCACTCTTCCCTCGATGTCACGCATCTCATACTGTGCAATTTGTCCAGGATGCTCTGCAAACTGGTCAAGACGGATCGGTATAATTGTACTGGGAACGGTCCCTTCAACCGAGGTTCATGCTGGGTCTGAGAGAGAAGTCCTTGTAACTCGATCAGCTGGAGCTGCAAGTGAAGCTCCATAGACATGAAATGCTGGATGGAATGTGACATTCTGATTTTGTTGCGCCTCAGAAGTGTGGAAGACTCCGTGGGGGTTGGTGTATGGGTTGACGTTGAGGTTCCGTCCTCGTCGAAGAAGCTGTCGGTGCCATCTCCAGCGGAGTTGAAGGCCACTAAACGGGTGTACAGCCACCCAATATTCAAACAGAACCTGAGCAACACAAAATCAGTGTTGACATAAACAACGATTCAAGAAACACCGCTCACTCTCCCAAGGCTTTGCCCAGTTCCCTCCTTGCTTCTGCCGGCCACCAGTACCTAGAAACGATGCCGGCCCAGACAACACCAACGGTAACCGAGATGGATCGGTTCATAGCAAGCCGAATGACGTCTTCGTCTTCCTCTCTGATATTATAGCTACAAAATAGCCCGGTCTTCCCTATTAGAACTCGTGGATGTGAATGGTTACAGACACACCTGTATAAGCACACGAGGTTATATGCCAGCAGAACGAACCGGGCGGAGGTTGCGTAGGTCGGTTTGGCAACAATATAGTAGAAACAAGGTATGGAGAAAAAGAAGCCAAAGACCGACAGGACGACTGGACTCTCCGGGAACGCCGTCCATATCCCAGCAGCGGTGAAGGCACCAAGCCTGTGTACGCGTGAACACCCGTACTACCGCCCTTGTGTGAACACTCACAGTGTTCCGAGAATACGGTGCACGCTCAGGAAGTTCGTCTGTAAGATGTAGGGTTGTAAATTACCAGCGCAAGGCGAAGGGACAAAAACGCACTCCTCCGATCGTCGGCGACATGACAACAAAAAACTGTGATCCCCCGTTAGGACACCTACACATGCAAAGCTTGAGGAATTATACCTACCGAGATCAACGCCCATTCACCTCTATATTCGGTGAAGATTGGCCGAGTGGCATTAATGAATGCGGGGGCAGCCAACGCCGCAGTGGCCATCCCGACCTTCACGGCATACTTGACATCGGGCTGCTTCAATCGGTCTCCGATGACCCAAAGTGTTTGTTTAACCCTTCCCCAGAAGGTGAGGGTTGATCTCTTCGGGGTGAGGACCGTATTCGGAGCGTGTGGACGGATTTTTGGGAAGTAAACCTGATGCCTCGTGGATTCGTTGTTTTTTCGCAACATAAACGATGCTGCAGGAGAGCATTAGGAACGTCACGTTGTAAGGGTAGAACTCGACGAACATATCCTACGAACAACGCGTCTGCTCTTCTCTGGGGTGGAAAGTCGATCCCTCCATGACCGTATCTGACTACGGAAGAATTGCTTGATGTCACTCATTCTTCGTTTGAACCAATTTCCCCGTGCGGCGGCTGCACGCCGGTAACTGGTCACCCGTGACATAGCATCCACCAGCGACGTCAATTCAGCCGCGAACTCCTGAAGGGTGAAGATGAAGCTAGGTCCTAGTGATTAGTGGGGGAAGAATGTCACGCAAGGGTGCGATGGACTCACAAGTAGACCAAAAATACGTTTTCGTGTTCGGTACCGGATGTCAAAAGGGAATTGTCACCAAGGGAAGATTCGAGCGAGTGGTAAGAGCTAGAGGAGGAGATCCTTCTGCTGTACAACCGGACAACGGCCTGGTTGGAAGTGCTGTCAAATGTAAAGAGCGCTCGTTCGATGTCTTCCATAAGTTGGTCGAACTCATCCAACTTCAAGTCGTCTCTCTTCATCTTTTTCAAACTGGTGGTGCAGATAGTCGAGAGTGCCTTTAAAGGGGGGCCAAGTTCGCCAACGATGTCGCCAAAGATATCGACCGCGGCGTTCAAAAGTTGTGTTTCGTCTTCTGTCCCGGCAGAGGCCGCTGGGGCCTTTCCTTTGCCGACTTGGGGGACCATTGGGACGGGCGCAGGTGCAGGTTCCGTTCTACCTCTCCCTTGAAGCGTTTGGTATTTCTTAGTGATATCATACTGGAAGTTCGACCCGCTTCGGAGACCATTGAGATGCTGAGCCAGCCTGTTCATGCTGTCCACTGCATCCTCGTACGCCTTGGAGAGATTGTCAGAAGTCGCAGGATTGGGAACCATTTCCGTCTTAGCGTCTGAGAGATTACTCTTGAGTGAAGTGAAACTAGCTTGGTGATTCTGGACCGCCTGATGCAACCTCTCCCGACCCTTCGTGGGTGGTTCCTCCAACAAGAACGAACAAACGAGCGTAGAGAGGAGAGTGGAAAACGAGTCGAGGGTTTTGTGCATGTCATCTTGCAGCTTCTTCGTCCCAGTCTGAGGCCAAAGACAGAAGCAAACGGCATTGGAGATGATCGACCCAATCAAGACGATGAATGACACCTGCAGAAGTGTCTCCAATCCGCCCTCTCGCACAACGCTACAACTTCGTGAGTATTCATATATTTGGTTTCGAAGGAGGGACATACACGACAAACAAAATAATGGACGTCATGCTACAAGCTACAACGGTGGTCAGAAAATTTCCATTGTGACTGAATGACGAGCGATCTACCTGTGTTGAAGGATGGACGTTTCATCCATGACTTGGTCCACGCAAGGGCAAACATTCCAACTCCGACCCAAAGGATGGCCAAAATGTCTGCCAGCCAATCGAGACCTTCGTATTCCTCCAGTGACCAATAAGTAGACATGGTGCTTAGGGAAATAAGCCCCGCGAAGAGCACACCAAGCAAACAGTACCTGTCGGCTTCGAACATCCCGCCAACGGTTTTAGCGGGGTTGAAGTAGACAGCTCTAGATAGACGTCAGTTCATTGAGCTCTTGATCGATTCAGAAGCTTGGGCTTACACAGTCGCTACCATATGCCCTGACTTTGATGGTGCATTCTCAACTCCCGCCGATACGACGGAGGTTATCAGACTCGAAAGAGTTAGGTTGAATGTAAATAACGATCCCAGAAAGTACGCAACCGCACATTTGAGTATATTCCGCTGGAGCGTAGTTAGGGAAGGCGGTTTCCACTCCAAGTACCAGCGTTGCTTCTGCGGTGGCGGGGAGGAGATTGGGATGGAGGACCGGGAGGAGTCCTCAGAGTCGGATTCGGAGTCGTACCCGGTCGTCGAAGCGTCGTCAGATTCATGACCACCCTCCACAGCAACATGTCGCAACAAAGGTGCACCAGCGACAGGCGACTCTGAGCGGGTGGCGAGGTCCGTGGTTTGTTGGAAGGGGGAAGGGGAAGCACTTTCGCTGAGGGATTCCCTCAAAGTATTCTTGGTCCGCATCTGCCCCTCATTCCTCATCCGCTGCTCGAAGACAGACCATTCGCGCCTTGAAGATGACTGATTGAAGGGAGTAAATATCGTTCCGGGTCTTGTACGGGAGGTGCTCTTTCCCTTTCGTCGGGTCGATATCGGTGTGGAGACGACACGATTCTCAAGCCTTGAACGCGTCGGGCGCGATTGCTCCTCCGTATTCGGTGGAGAAGTGCCGAGGGTATGGATACTTCCGTGGGAGCCCGCGAGGCTGGATGTGGACGTTTCCAGAGGCCGGTAGGGGTTATCCATGACGTTTGTCGGGCACGAACGGCTTAGAAACAAGTCCTGAGGCTCTGGAGGAGGTGGTAGTCTAGATGGAACCGGCAGGGCGGCCCTTGAGGCGGGAGTACCTTTCATTGATCCTGACGAGGTTCAGGTCGCGGTCGCGGGGGGCATCGGCAGTCTCCGCGGTCTCATCGCCCAAAATAGCGGCGAAGGCGCCATCCCATAAAAGAAACGCGGATTATGTATATTCGCACAAAATAATATAACAAAGTTCACACAGGGAATGGTGAACCACATGCGCAGAACGATAAAGCTATCAGATCATCCCAGTCCGAGGAGGTACAGCTACCGGTGGTGGACGGTGGGCCGAGCTGCTCGGCGGTCGATCCCTCGATCTGGGGGGAGGAGTTTGTCTCGCTACTGCTTGCGAATTTCCAATCGACACAGCTGATTCCCGCAGCGAGGCATTGGACTTGGCCCTCAGAGATTCTACCGTGTTGTGTCTCGGTGTAACCCGTCGAGGTATCGGTGCCGGAAGGGATGGCATTCCACTCTCGTTAAGTAGTGCGTCGATCGTGGAGCCGGCGGGTGTACTCGAGCGCGAAGGTTCCACGTCCGTGGATAACGAGAAATTGTCCGAATCGGTCGTCCTCTGGCGTGATGGCGCGGCGGGGGAGCGCGAACGGACCGGTGTGGGAGATGGGGTTATCGTTGGTGGGGAAAATGTTTGCCCCGGGTCAACGCGTGGGGGAGCTGGGCGAGGGCGAGCGCTCTCCCTCGGCTTCTCAACAAGAAGATCCTGGAGGAGGAAACGGAAGTCGAGCCCGAACTCTTCCAGCAGCTACATCGCCAACTAAGTATCGCAACCGTGCGGTAATAATTACACCAGACCTTTTTGCTTTGGGCATACGTGATCGCCAAGGCCCCTTCGACGGTTCTTGGATCAACGTCAGAAGTGTAAACCTGTTTCCTGAACATGGTGGCAAAATCCTGGATCTGGAATTTCGCCCAATCGATGAAGGCTATATCCGTGGTGCGTGAGGCTCAGATGTCCGCGGAACTATACGTCATGAACATACCGCTTGCCATATCATTCTCCTTGAAACTTGCCAAGAACCAGTCGGCAGTATGCTTGATCCCAGTGAAAACCACGACAGCGAGATCATTAATGTACTGTTCAACGGCTCCCTCGAAACGAATCATCCTGACTCGCTTTTTTGTTACCTCTGATCGCGCAGCGAGGAGAGTTGACCGAGCGGCCGGACCAGCACCCAATCGTAGCAAAAGCGAGATTAGTTTGACAACAATCGTCTTGCGGTTGTCCAAGGCGGAGAGCGAATGTATCAGGGCAGCAGTCAAAGATGCTTTCAAAGGCGCTAGCTTTGCGCTAAGGGTCGGCATAGTTGGAAGCTTTGATTCACCTAGGAACACCATGGGTTATCGGTGCTATGATGGTCTCGAAACGAGCATCTTACCTTCTTCGACCAGCAAAACTGCTTGCTCCCACTCCCTGAGTGCGATCGCGACGGTCAACCTGTCAGCGAAATCACCAGCCCAGCGAGCGTCTCCTTCTGCCTTATCCTGCGCGCTCTGCCCCATACCAGGCTTTTGTACTAGATCTGCCATCCAATCTGGCATGGAAGGCAGCTTCTCGAAAGAGTGTGAGCCGTTCTAGAAGTTGGTTAGCGAACGAATGGTCGAGAAGGAAGACAAAGCCATACGTCACCAGAGACCCATAGGGACTTCCGTCGTTCATGCTCGCCCTCTCGTTCCTTCCGCCTCCTGGCCGCAAGGTCTTCTGCAACGGACCGGAAGGTTGCCAAAAGGCTCCTCTTATCCCCGGCTGCCTCCGTCCTATAGACGTGTGTTTCCCTGCCATGCCGGACCTTGAAAACGTTCGTCATATCTTAGGGGGTAGCGTTAGCAAACGGAGCCCGTAGGTTCATACTGGACACCCACTTGCGGCATCCTTGGAGTCCAACACCAACATCTCGCCCAGCATCCAGCACCTCTCCGCAACAAGCTTCTCGCTCTCGGTATTATTCCTCCGCCTCCTCCGTCGAGCTACGAGAACTGCATCGTCCAACACGACAAACTTCACAGCGTGATCGACCTTGTAAGTAGCCGCATTCAACGCAAGCACACCGTCCATCTCCGTAATAATGTGACGCCCTGGCATGGTCGGCACATATTTAGCCGCGCCTTCAATCTGAGAGTGAAGGCTTTGCATTTGGTTGGCGTAGAGGATGCGAAGGTCAGCCACAGACGACCGGACATTGCGGCGACGATCTGGAAGCTCATCAAAAATCACGAGACCCGGAGAGAAATGATGCGTAGTCACCGGCTGCTGATGTGGACTCCTCGATGTGTAGTAACGAGGGCATGCTTTTCCACTCGGCGAGACTATCCTTGAATTCAAGCATCTCGTTCTCCAACACGTTGATTTCCTTTGAAACGAGCATAAAGTCGGCATAGCTAGATGCAACGCGTCAGCGACTTGCACGACCAACAACCCCGTGCGCGTACTTCTTGAATACATTGCGCTGGAGCTCGGCCGCCACGTTCGCCTTCGCGTTCCGAAGCTGGGACTGCAGCGATAGTAGTTCAGATTCGGTAGAGTTTGAGAGTTTCAACTTGATATCTAGCGCAAAGGCCTCTTAACGTTCGTCGCTGAGAGAAGTGCACCCATACTCACAGACATCCGGATCGAAATCTTGTTTATCCAGCAGCTTATTCTCAGCGACCCTAGCGTCCTCCTTCTGCTTCTCCCTCTTAATCCTCAAGTTTCCTTGACTTTCCGGCCGCGCGTGAGCAGGCCTCAAGCCCACGGGAACGCTGGGCAGGGCTGGAACGTTTTCTGTCGGTTGCGGAACAGAGATGTCCGCATATCGCGTCGACATCCGCCGCTTGATCTTATCATCGACTCTGGATTTGCGTGCATCTGTGTTGCTTCGCTTTACGTTCCGAGCAGAGGGCTGTTTCTGGAGTTTGGGCCCTGTGGACTTGCCCGTCCGTAGGGATGTGGGTTGTGTGGGAGCCATGGTACCGATTCCCACGGGTGCTCATCCGCCACGTTTCACCAGGACTACACTAGAGGTCACATGTTGCTACACTGGGTCGCCCGTTCAACTGTATCCAGTGTTGCTCCATTACACCTCCGTTCACACGGCTTCGCTGTTCTAGCACTCACGAAGGACATCGGCAAGCACTGGACTCCGAGAACTTAGGAGGGCCTCCGCGATGGACATCCGAGGAAAATATCCATTATTATCAGCCCTTTGCTCACTTCGTTGCCAACAATAAACCAAAATTATGTCAGCCTACAATTCTGATGACTCAGACAGCCCCTCAATGCGCAGAGAAACCAGTCCGAACTGTATAAAAGACCAGTCGTTCGCCCACTCTCTTTTCCTCCCCAGTTCTCTTCCTCTCCCGGTCAGTGGGACGCTCTGCTCCAGGCTGGCAGCCAACCACCCCAGTGTTAACCCGACTACTGACCCCAGCGGGTTAGCGGGAGGCTCTCCCCTTGCGACCCTGATTGAAGTGGTTTTCGCCGAGGGCACCCTCCTTATGGGACTCGGCTCGTCCTCGCCCGTCGTAGATGAGATGACCCTGCACGCCCCTGATTGAAGCGGTGCGATAGGGGAGGTTGAGCGTAGTGTAGTGTAGAACTACGTAGGGACGGTGGCATCGCCTGGATCTTTGGGGAGTTATGACGGTCTTGTAGGGAACTGCAGACCGTATACCCTTAGTCCGGGGTTTAGAACCATTGATCCTCTCACTCTCGCTAGTGTCGAGTTGTGGGCGGGGCGATGCCACCCAAAGGACTAGCCGTGGCGTGTCGGTGCGACATGAGCAAGCTGTCTTGGGCCTCGCTATGTTATACCCTAGCAGGTTGCACCCGCTGAACCCATTTGAGTGGTTTAGAGGTGTTACGAGATGGTCGGATGCGCCTCGGTTTTTTTTTTGGAACCTGAAACAAAATAAGCTCAAGCTCAAGGTTCTCGAGCAGGCACTGCAATTGGCTAAACACACAGAAAGCTCGACGTCAACACAACGCGTGGACACTGGACTGACAGGTTTAGGGATAACGGTTTCAGTGGTGTACGTAGGTTACACGACGAACATGAATTACACAGAGATAGATCTAGCCATTACAGATGATTACATACATGTGTGGTACAGATGCAGTGGAGAGCTGGATAGACGAATATGCGAGAAATTCAATTGAGATCGTTAGGGGAAAGCCCCAAGGGCAACAGGGTTCCATCGTCAAGCGCGGCCTTATGCCATCGACTCATGTTCAACTGCATCATATACGTTAGTGTCCATGCCAGTGACATGGAATGGAGAGAAACAAACATGATCAAGAGCCTGGGAAGCGGGCAAAATGTTCATGTGGTCAACGGATTCATCCTCATCCTGGACATGACAGAATGAGGGGAAGCAAAAGAGTGACTTATGAAAATGTGCGTACCTGGAGGTTAAAGCCGAAACCTCGAACGGCCAGGCGGAGGTCTTGTGGAACTCGCGAGGGGAACACAAGGACATGGATCGGCGGTACGAAGAGCCTCGACAGTCCAAGGGAAGAAACGAGCGCCTGGACAAAATTTGATATGGGCATTGCTTTTGGACACAGAAGCCTACCTTAGCGGTTGCGAGGGCCAACCGAATTTCTTCCCGCTTGCCCCGAGCCTCTGCGCCAACAAGAACAAATACCTCCCATATGGTGTCCAGAATAAAGACACCATCCTTGAGCGACGGGTCGGCTGTGGTGGGGATGTGCGTGAACTAGGATGTATCAGCCTCGTTCCGGTGACACGATAGATAGATGGAGCCTACCTGTTGACTTGGTGAAGCAGATATTTTCCAGAGGTGTGGGTCATGCGCATTCGCGCTAGTTCTCCATGCCCAGTGAGATGCCTTGGCGTACTCCCTATCGCCATCGCCAAGGACCGCCCAAAACATCTCATCTTCGTCGTTCTCGCCTTCATCAAGGACGATTACGCTGTCGATGTCACCACAGATGCTGGCGGCATAATCAAAGGCTGCTTTCTTTTCTTCAGGTCTTGCACCTCGCCCGTTCCACACGTAGAACATCTGAAGTATGCTCAAACAGCAACTGAAGCCGGAGCATAGGTTTTGTACAGACTACACACCGTGTAAATACCATGCGATGATCCGAAAGTAAGGTTCTGGGGACGTACCAGGTGTTGCTCGTCGATGAACGTGGCACCATTTGTTGAACGCACGAGGTACATTGCAGCGTTATCGGAGGACCAGTGAGCGCGCGTCCCCTAGACGCAGAGAGCCTCAGCACGCCACCTCAGATCGGACTGAAATCCCTTCACATACCTGACGAATGGCCAATGTACCACCAAGAACGGTAACCATATCAATTGGTTCGTGGCACTGCTTGACGGAGACCTATCATCCAACTTGAGTGTGTGCTGGAGAAAAAGGAACCAGGATAACACCAACAAGTTCCGTCCCGTATCTCTTCGCAAGACCCGCCAACGCCTTCTCCTCCTTTGGACCCACTTTGGCATCCTTTCCAATCCAACCCCAAACGTTGGTATCAACCAGCCCGCTGCTCTTGACCTTCGCCCTCTGAATGATCGCGAGGATCTCGGTATCGTAAAACACATTGGTATCGCTGTTGACGGCACTGGAAGCGGACCCCACAATAGATAATACGTCAACGGACACGGTCGTCACACCGAGATCGGCGGGTGCGGGCTTTGGTATCAATTTCAGGAGAGACCTGACATCAATCTCCGGAACAACATAGTTCGGGAAGTCTTCAATAGGGTATGAGCGCAAGCACGAACAAGAGCCTAGCCCTCTTACCAAAGGCAATAAGGTCGGTCGCAGCGACCTTGATTATCTTCCTCTCTGGATCCAGAATCTTCGAGAGTAGGTCAATAGGCAAGTAGTCCACTTTCGACTCTCCGAGCCTTCTGGTCTCTGGAACGGGTGCGGCAGCCGGCTCCTCCTTCTCCGCAGGCACCTCTGGGAGGTGATTCAAAGTTGGTATGGGACTGGGGACGGGTGTCCAATCCTCCTCCAGGGCGGGCATGATAAACTCGGAATACTTCTCCCAAGACGATTTTCTCTTCTCTGTCGGACTGAGGAGATCCGACATTTTCGGAGAAACATCTTTCTCCTTCCCCGACTCCTTAAGAATCTCAACGGCAGAAGATGCAGGAGTGGAGGTCTGGATACCCCATCCAGCAATGGCGGCGTTCAGGTCCACCTTTGGATGTTCTTCCTGTTCCTGCTTCTCCCTCCCATGTTCCCTCTCCTCCTCCAGTTCCCTTTGGTGATCGAGTCCGGCCTGGATCCCCACAGGTTGAACAGCATGAGAGTCGGATGGGCTATTTGGCGAGACGGACCGAGGACTCGCCACGTCTTGTGAACCCTGCTTCTCATGTTGCGACCACACCTGAGCGACGTCCATAACTGTCGCCCTGTTTCCGGTACTTGGGATCCTAGAAGGCTTGTGCGAGACAGGAGGGCGACGCGGCTGCGGTTTATCAGCGCTGTATTTTCTTTCTCCACTCTGCCTCTCCTGTGGTTTCTCCTGAAGCGGTTCCTTTGCAGGTACGAGATACAATGGAGCACGATCCTCTGGTTTGTCGGCACCGCGAGGAGATGGAGTGTGAAGCGTAGATAATCCAGGTAAGGGGACCTGTCGGAAGGTACCCCGGGTCGGGGTGGGCAAGGGAGTGGCTGAACTAGACAATGGGTGGCCTTTCCCACCGAGAACAGGTTTCACGCTGATTATCGGGCCATTTGCCCATCTGTCGACAATCTTTGGTTGGGTAGAGGGCGGAAAATGCTCCTTGTGGGGAGGCGTCTGCCCAAATAATCGAACCGGGGGCTGGGGTGATAGAGATCTCGGCTCAGGCGACTGGTCGGGCCCAGGAGGCCGACGCTGAGGGCTAGCGCTAGGAGGGGCAAATGTTGTCGGTGAAGGCGGGGGTGGATCTCGACTGGCAGGTGGTTGCTTTGTTGGGATTGCGGGCCCAGAAGAGACAGCCGAAGGTTTCAGGGAATCAGGGTTGACAATATTTGAGTGTATTTCGGTCCTCGACATGGGGACTGGCTGTTTGTCGTCCTTGACGGTAGCGGCAGTGGTCTTGACCCGTTTGGGTTTCTTGGCGCGGTCCTTGGTCGGCTATAATGCAGGAGAACAAATGTAACATCCCCAACGGCAGTAAGTGGGTGAATGAAAGCAGGGAGTGATGTAGGAAAACGTCAGGTGTATTCCCAGTATGGAAAATACAGATCAAACAGCAATAGAAAACAAGAGGGACAAGTGATTCGTGGATCGAAAAGAGTGGATGAAAAAAGAAGGGAGAGCAGCGATCAACGAGACGCCTCAATGATCATCAGCATCGTAAAGGACGCACATGACTTAATGATTTGCCAGGAGAAGGTAACACGTCCACCACGGACTTGACTTTCGATCTGGGAGGTGATGCGGCAAAGCTAACAGACTTCTCTCTCAACTTCCCGCTGCTCTTCCGCTTCCGTACGCCTAATTCATCGGCTCCATCGTTGGCAATGGGCGTCTTCGATCTCACGGGGCTTGGGGGCTCCGAGTCACCGGTCTTCGTTGGCTTGATGTACGACACCAGGGTGTTCGACGAGCCAACCCCAGGCACACGTCCATTCGAGGTAGAGGGAGGAGTTTTAGACACTGGCCTCTCCTTTTCCTTGGGGGTGACAAGAATGCCCTTCAAAGGCGACCTTGACAAAGGAGGGGTGGCATCAGGCGCTTTCTCGAACGTCTGGGATTTACGTTTTGGCATCGATATCGGTTTTGGCGACAAAGGGTGCTGAGAGGCGCCAGGGGAACCAGAGGTAGTGGCGTTGACAGGATCGAATGTCTTGGCCCTGCGCATCGGTGTCGGGGTATGTGGAATCGCGAGGGTGCTGACAGCCGAGCCAGTACCTGGCCAACGATCCAGCAGGGGAGTCTTCTTCTGAGGTTCTGAGCGAGTCCTCTCGGGTGTGGAGGTAGGACTTGTAACAGCTGAGGATTCAAGCTCCGCACTAGCCTTGACCATGTTCTGCACAAAGCCGCGACCATGGAGACGACTGAGACTGGGAGTGACACCCTTTGGTGGTGTCCCGCTAGAAAATTCGGGTGACCTATTAATGGAGATAACCTTTGGTCCGTG
>Ga0307517_10002927_pt1 | contig 27028 bp, 15 predicted proteins | sample 23_EM_MG_FD_194515 | JGI IMG/M metagenome (GOLD analysis project Ga0307517, IMG submission 194515) | Populus trichocarpa ectomycorrhiza microbial communities from riparian zone in the Pacific Northwest, United States - 23_EM | ecosystem: Host-associated > Plants > Roots > Unclassified | place... | reverse complement strand
CCCCACCTCGTCGATTGGTAGACGGACTTGGGCCGTCGTCGTGGCTGTTGAGTTCCACGTCTTCGGTCTCATTCCCCCTTTATTGTTGTCAAACGCCTGTCTCCTGTTCGTGGGGTATCTGTACTCCTCTACCAAAGGATACCCTCCAGGTAGCATCGCCGTAGCTATGTTGTTTTTCGGGACTGCCGTGGTGATTCTGACAGCCGTCATTTCTCTGGCCTGTTTCGCATATAGCTTGATGGGTGCCAGGCACGCTTCCGCTGACACGACGGTCGTATTTGTTGCATAGAAGGAGTTCGTGATCCACCGAAGGACCCTATTCCAAAATGTTTGCATCTTCCCTATCATCGTCACTGTCAGGTCGAAAATCTCGGCCCCGTATAGCAACGTTAGTAAAATTATCCCTTTCGCTAGCCTCCTTGCCCCATACGGGTTTAGGCCTTTGCCGGGCATTGACAGTCTCTGTATTCGTATGAAAGCCGCTTGTGCGAGCGCAAGCCTTTTTCCGAAGTGTGTTGACGTTTCTCCGTTATCCGTAAGCCAGAAGCCCAGCCATTTTACTGCTTTCCCGGCGGGTTCGATAACGTGTGATTGGAACATTACTGTGCATTCTGACCTTTCGCCCTTCTCCTTAGGTTTCCTCCAGTGCATCAGTTCAGTTTTCGCAATACTGAAAGATAGCCCCAGACTGGCGGCTGTACTATTCATCCTCTGTATCCTTTCTTCCAGTATTTTTGTATTCCTGTACCAGCTTGTCGATGCTACCGTGATTTGGAAGTCGTCCACGTATGATGATGTAAATATGTCCGAGTGTTCTATTTCGGGGTGTAGTGCCCTGACGTATATCACAAACAGTAGGGGTGATAGCGGTGACCCTTGGGGGATCCCCCTGTCGACCTTATTTGAGGTCCTAGGGCTGCCCGGGTAAGCCAGCGCGATTTGTCTTGTGTGTATGAAGTTCGAGATCCAGTCCACTAAGTATCTTGGCACCTTTTCGTCGGCTCCCAGTAGATCCAATAGCTTGCTGTGGTTTACATTATCAAAGCCCCCTTTCACATCGAGGAAGACTGTGGAGGTCTTCTTCCCGGCGAATTGGGATTCTCTTATCCAGTGTTTCAGTGACAGTGCTGCGTCTACAGTCGACCTTTGAGGTAGGCTCCCAGTCTGGTTGATGCAGTACATGTCTTCCTTGTAAGCTATCGCCATTAGCCTCTTGTTGACGATTCGTTCGACGATCTTCGAAAAGGTTTGCATTAAGGCGATTACCCTAAAGCTCGCACAGTCCGTGTAGTCCTTTTTTCCAGGTTTCGGTAGAATAATTCCAGTTGACTCTTTTAGCATAGGCGGATGAATGCCCCATTCTAACATGTCTTCCGCTAGCTTTGGTATTATCTTTCCTTCCATCCTGTGTATATTTTTCCAAACCCCATATGGCACCTGATCTGGCCCCGGGGCTGATTTGTTGCTGCACTTTTCCAACGTCTCTGAGACTTCACCGGTGGTCACGTCATCATCGGGTAGGCCGGATGCATGTCTTGTAGATACCCGCATCATGGCCCATCACTCTGGGAATGTGGAGGCTGAATCCGTGTTTGGATTTGGGCATGATACCGGTACCGGTATTGAAGAAGTCTCGGGGTGATGGGCAGCTTGGAGAGCTTTGTGCTTGGTATTGTATAGGGTTGCATCTTTGTCACAGCCATTTAAGCGTCTCCGCGCGGAGCATTCTTGAATGGGGGGCGAAGTCCGGTGGAATGCGGACCCGAGTTGGGGGCTCAGGGAGGGTTGGGGTGAGAATTGGCGTCCACTTTTCTGCTACGCTTTCGCTGCCTTATGATACGGGGGTTATGGCATATCAAATGTCTAGAAAAATTCCCTGTAAAATCATTTACTATATTTCCTGTTTTCGGGCACGGTACAGTAAGTTGCGCCTCCGTCCCAGATCTCGCTCAATCGGGTGCCGGTCCTTGCTGAACCATAGAAATCCTATGTCAGCTTCCAACCTCATACAAAGGCATTAGTCGAACCAAAGCGCAAGGGTATTTGGATTCGTATAGAATTTGAACACATCTTGCCTCCTATTCTCTCACAATTTTATTCTTCAGAACGCCAATTCCTACAGTGAGGCCAAAAGGACTACTCATAGAAGTGAAAATCAGAAGAAGTGATGGGATATAACGGGGGGCTCCGGGAACCCCCCCTGAAATGCCAACGAAGGTCTAAAATATGCCCCACACAACTAGAATGCCATCTTCCACGTGTTTGCATGAGTACTTTAGCACATAGTCACTTATTACCGGATGGAATTGCACCTAATTTTTGTCAACACTATATCAAATACCGGTTTCTTAGGGATATCTAATTTGCCTGCTTAAATATTACGAGGATTCTCCTACACATTGCCAGAGAGAGCCACGGCTACCCCCAACACACCTACAGTACAGTACTTATACCAGAGCCCCTAGATACAGCCGCTTTGGGGGTTATTCAATGCACAGGAAACACAAGTGAAATTTCCCTGGAAAGGGAGACCAATACTTCTTGACTACAGTCGGAATCGTAGTTGTGTGGAGTACACCAGACCATCGCCCTTATTAGAGGGGACATTTGAGAATATTCTGGAATGGTAATTGCGTGATAAACTAGTTGGGTAGTATTGAGGGGTGGATCCCTCTACCGCTAGCGTCTTGTGATGTGCACAGAGGTTGCCCTCCTTATAGAGTTATGATACCTGGGATGTTCCCTAGATGCTGAAAGTATCATCATAATATCAAGGAATTTCTCCCCCAAATTGCCCCCCCATGCTCCATTATACCCGATGGAATTCCGAAATTTTAGCCACCATGCATAGCGGGATGACATGCTTCTTGCCTACAATTAGAACAAGAAGCACAGATCAGAAATGGAAGGATAATATTTAAGCTAGAAGCCTATAGTATCTTGTGATATCTTATCCCACGCACTTCCCAATTACAATCCATTCGGGCTCCTCTACCGTCCTGAAGAACCAAGACCGGTATTATACTATCCCCCCACTTTCACACACAAAGCCCCCCCCGAACTTTCCCTCAACTCACCTGCACACACACACCCTCACAGAATATCACGCAGGTCAACTGACTAACTTGACAACCCCACACCCCCGCAACCAACACCGGAGCAGCGCGCACTCAAGTGAAGTAAAGGAAAAAAGGAAGAAGAAAAAAGATGAAGCAGTGCTGGTATATTCCCAGTAGTAGTAGTAGGATACACCCCTTGTTCAGTCCAGAAGTCCAGTAATAATAATCATTTTTTTGATCCATTTTCATTGTCAGACCCCCCCCACCCCCCACCTCGGAAACCTCCCGGGATCCAAATATCACATCTATAATAGTGTTACCCAAGTCACAAGTGCTGAGTTTTAGCTCGTAGAAAGTGTTCCCCACACACATCCAGCCAATGCACAAAGGTTGCATATCCACCTTGGGGGGGGGGGATCGCCCGGAAGGTTTGTTGTTGTTCGCATTCATCTCGATCGTTTGGAACTTTGTGGAATTAGAGTGAGGTAGCATCCCAAAGGCCCGGATAGATACAGATACACGGCATGGTAGCTCATGAATGGGGTCCTGTATAAAAAAAAGTATACGGGTAGAGTGGTTTGTACTTCTGTTCTAGAGTTCGCGAATGGAAAACAGAGTCACGCTTTTGATGTAGAAAATATGCAGTATCCGAGAATACGCAGTCACTATCGGTACTTTTTTGCTAAATACCCATTGATTTCCACAGACCGCCCCAGTATTCCGCAATCGCCAAGACCTATGTCTAGCTATATGATAGCGGAAGTGTAGTGTTATCATAGAACCCCCACTCCGATAAGATGGGCAGAAAGATGTTAGAGTCACAAGACGGATTTCCTAACAAGGCAAAGATAATAGGAGAGAAATATCCCTCACATCCATTTCCCTTACACTACGGACTCGCCGAAAGGACGCCAAAAACGAGTGACCTCAAAGAAGGAACTATAATGGAAGGAACAACCTGAACATCTATGATAGTCTGGGGGGGAGCATGAACGTGATGCTGCCCGCCGATCCGGACAATGAGCCCCGGTCGGGAACGAATAAACCAGGTTCGAGAGCATAGCACAACGAAAACCTTTTGCGAACACACGACTCTAGAGTTCCGAGTGCCAGGTTGTTGATATCAAATGGGGGGCGTGGTAATACTTTATAAGAGGCGCTCTACTGTACTCGAGTATTGCAGCATTTGTCAGCCAAAACGGATGGGTTTGATATATAAAAAAGCAACCCAAAAATAAAGAAGGAGAGTATTATACAACTGAGGACGAAAAAGAAACTATGAACGGGATGACCGACAAATATGGTACATAGCCCAGGACAGGCCTACCAGTGATATATTATCACCCCCGTATCTAACAACAACACCTGGGACCAAATTGGACTCTACGACTCTTATTAAAAATAACATCAATATCCATGAATTACTCCGACAGCCACAGGAACCCGGCATTCCGAACTCTGCCAGGAAGGCAAGAAGAATGATCCACCATTATCCCCAAAAATCAGAACCCCCCGTGAAAATTAATTCCAGAACCTAAAGCATTACCCAAAACAATATGTAAAACAACCAAGCCAGATACCAAGTGTCCAATTGCAGCCGGTATGGTGGAAACAAAACCGACACGGGGCGGGCCAAGCCACCCACCCCCCCTAGGAATAATCTAGAAGCTCCGATGGTATTGGCAAAACGGACGGAAGGGAGCCCGGTCAGTTATTCGGGGATAATCGGCTTAAGCAAAATGCCTTGCTGGCCTGGCCATATGGTTCATTGCTAGTAAATGTTGAACAAGTTATATAGGGAATGCGTTGCCGGGGGCCTGCTGAGTTTCCTTCACCCACTGAGCGCTCTGGAGTTGACTTACTGGATGTGACGGGCTGGGTATCTCTTCCCCCCTCCCACCTCCCCGGGTTGTGTCTAAAGTTACAGTATATGCAAACAGCAATTACTTTCAATCGCCTGGCTCCCGGCAGTCCTTATCTGAGATCGGGCAAGGCTAAAGCGGTCTGCAGTCGACGGCCTTCGGGCTTCCCGAAGACCACTTAAAGTTGGAAAAGTGTATTTTTTTCTAATGAGACTTTCTAATTAAAAAGTACAGGATCCCAAACAAGAAGCGTGTATCATATTCCTATCATACAAGCATACTTGTAGATTGAACTTCCCCCCCTTTCCCCACCACCTTCCCGATTACATTTGTTTAGCTATGTTCGCATGTTTTACCCTGGGCCCCCAAGCACCAGGCGAATTTTCCAAGCCCCCGGGAAAAAGTAAGTCTTCCGGTTATGGCATGGCCAGTTCCTCCGGCCCACAGACTTTACCTCGGCCCACCGGGCATGGGCCCTCTGCGGTTTAATATAATCCTCCCTTAAAGTGAAAGAAAGACAGCAGCCAAGGAGGAGGGCTCGTGCCAAAGCACTGGCTAAGTTAAAATTCACTAAGCCCTGGGCAAAGGACTACGGTATGATACCTTGTTCCTCCACGCATCTTGAACTTTGCCTGGTTCGGAATATGCTGTGTGCTTTGGTCGCCGAGGACGAGGTAGCGGAACACTAAGTGCTCCGGGTGGTTTGCAATTAAATTCCTAGACTTTTTTACGTACCCTATAAGCAGCTAGAAATGTGCTTGCTGAAATTGAACTCTTGATGAACTAGTTTCCTATACTCTTATTACCTAGATTTCATATAGGTTCTCAGTGCCCACTTTCGGACTTAAACGATAGCTTCAAGGAAGCTGTGAAGCTATCTACCGGTGCCTGAGACTAGGTCCCCCAAATTTGTGTCATACCGCAATATAGTTTGCGCGGGCATATGTTTTTAGTCATACTTTTGCTCAGGCGCGCGGGCCTTCATGGGCCGGGCCGGGCTTCTGTGGGCTCGGCCTCCCCCGGCCCGGCTGACGGCGAGCACTTACTCCGAAGGCACGACACCACAGCGCCCAATCTTGTGGGAACAGCCGTAGCACACTTCTTCAGTCAGGTAACTCACACTTTTCGGCTATTCTGCAAATGGCCTCTTGGCTTAGAGGTGCAATTATCATCCTCGCTGGCACAGACACTTCTAGTGCCAAGAGGCATTTGATTTTGTGTAACCTTGGGGCCAAAGATTTTACCTTCCAACTGAACCAGCGAGAACTACCTTTTTTACTAGGACTGGTTGTAGTACCGGTACCGGAAATAGTGTGTTCCTCATTTGGTGCATTCTGCAATTGGGACACTAGCCCCCACTCCCAAGGCCCGCGCCAAGATCCCCATCAGGCCCAAAGGTTATACAAGTCATTTCTCCCGCCGTCCTCATCTGGTCTTGAAGAGGGCTGGGCCACTAAGTGTATTCAAAGTTACTTACTCTAACTTTACGTTAAACACGCCGTCGGAGAAAATTTCAGTTCGCCAGCACAGTTGCGTCTGGCTATAATAACCTCCCATAGTGGGTCTCTTGCCATAAAGAACGGTCCCCCGCAGCCACGCTAATGAATTTACTGCGGTGGGCAATTTGCTAACTTATAGTGAACGCCAGTAGTAAGAATTAGTGAACAAGACCTTGAGGTCGTGACTCTTGGCGTTCATTATAACCAGGTGCAACCGTAGTAGGCCTAAAGGAGCCCATAGCAGTAGCTCACTTTCTGATATGATATCTTGTTGAAGGTTCACATTTTCGACGACAACCGCAAGCCCCGCCTTTTTCGGTCCCGTGTTTAACGTCACTACCGCTCCCCCACAAATATCTAACAATATGTTTCTCTTGTAGAGCTATCCAGAGTATTTCATGTAACTCCTGCATATCCCCCCCGTAATGCGCCTTCTATCAAGGCCACCCTTCTCCGCACCCCCGGGTATGCCCGGGAACACAGAAATCCTATTCCTGCCTCTTTGCTAGCGTGTTCCCTCTTAGCTGGAATCTACGAGGGGTAGGTATGGGCCCGGGGGTGCTGAAATTCCAAGTAACAGACATGATTCGCTTGAGTATCAACCAATGTATTTGGTCAACTAGTGTATAGGCCGCGGGTTTCTTAGGCAAGGCGAGGGGGGGGGGGGGGGGAGGGGGAAAGCAAAGGGGAAAAGAAGGAGAGCTACAATCGCTAACCGCAGGAGTATTCGGTGCACTCAGAGCTGAGTCCAGTAGTGTTCTCAGCCTATAGATTCTATTGTCCGGTTTACTATTAGTTCAATGTAGGGAAATCATGAACACTCCGGACTCGAATCGACAGTTATTAAACTTGAATACCTTCACTGGTGGCCTTAGAAACACTGGCGGTCCGCCCGCTTAGCCATAGTGGTGCCATCGCTATTGGAAGAATTAGGTTACTGCTACTAAGTGGTGTTTATGATTATAGGGAGATCTTAGTTATGTATTGTACTACGAATTTGAGAAATATCGTGTGATCACCTAAGACCGCAATCAGATGCTGGCGTGTCAAGTTAACACAGTGCCGGTATGGTGGGGATCTTATGTCTTTCAATAGGCGCTATCTATGGTTTGCTTTGCTGGGAAAAAACATATGTTTACAAGGCAATAAATAGGGAGAGGGTAACGCGCCATAGCGAAAATAGCCAAAACGTCTATAGCTTTCAGGACCCCCATCTGCTTTCCAAGACAACAAGAGCAAAAAGAAATTTTCATTCCTTTCTGCTACCCCGCCGATCGCCAACCTTAAGGTCTAGAGTCGGATTCTCCCACCTCGTAGCAGGGTTGATAAGTCCCACAGCCCCTATTGATGAAGCCTAGGTTCTCCAACCTCCCAGTCCCCATAAGGCAGGATTTGAGGAATTCTCAGTTCTCCTGCCCTACATGACGGATCGTTCAATAATAACTCATTGTGAGCGTGGATTGAACTCCTGGGCTCCCGCTAATTGCGACAGGAGTATTAACCACTGCGCCAGCTAGGTATTTCATGATATGTCAACTTCGGAACAAATACTTATCCTATGATACTGAAAGATAAAATTTCCGGATTTTAGTGAAAAATGTAGTGTATCTCCTCCTAAACTGGTGGATTTCAATGGAAGTCTTCTTTTGTTTCATAAACGTCTTTAGTGAGAGATTCTCAGTAATTTTTAAACAGAAGCGGTGCTTCGTGCTCTCACTACTATAGAATAGGATAGGCAACCACACGGTTTAAGAAATACACGTTCGGTAATTTGGTTTCGCTTTTTCAGGGGATGGAAGAGTAACTAAACTAAGACCGCTGTATTTTAACGAATTAAAGGGGATAATAGATGACTCTGGATGGATTAAGCATGAAGGCATACTTGATCAACCAAAAAAAAGTTGGCTTTACTTTGTTTCCTTTCCTTTGCGAGTCTACGGTTTCCCAAGCCTATCAAACTCTTCCCCGGGACTAATGCCCAAGGCCTATTCCGCTATGTAGGCTTTTAATCTAGATAATACGCGCACTACGGCTGACCACGTTGATATGTTCCTTCCGTTTGGTATAGATTCCTCCCCCAAGCTACTATTTAGTCCATTCACCTCACAGTTATATCTCCCAGAAACACTCATTAACAGAAAAGAGAAGTGAGCAGGGCAGTACGATAGGGATCCATTTTTTAGTTCATATGCTGTGAACAGCCTGCTCGGGGCCACGGCTATGATATGCAACCCATCAATCCCAGCCTTCTCAGAATATGCTCATAGGTTCTAACCCAACCTTCTCGAATACTAAATCGAACCTTCCAGCCCTAAAGCAAAGGAAGATTCTGGGCCAGGCGCCCTTGACAAGATCGATGGATGGCAGGTTAGAAGAGCAGGCCGAAGAGCCACTAGGCAGCCCATCCCAATTATAGTGGGGCGATATCAGGCTCAAGGCCGTGCTCTATGAAAGGCGAGGTTCTCGATCGGTGTATGATAATTCCCTTAAAATCAGCCCACAACGCTAGATAACTTAGGGCGTATAAAATGAATAGGATGGGATAGTAGAAAATAGCACTTGCACAATCTAAATCTCAAAAAATAACAAAAAAGAAAAATTTCCCCCCTTCCCGAGTATTCTCACCTAGGTTTTGATGGATTATGTTAAGGGCATTGCCTAGTCCTTCCCTAAGCCAACGACCGAAATGACGCCATAGGGCGAAAGGCATGAGGTCTGATATCTGTCCGAGGCAACCCCCATCTACTCGCACCGTCTGCACCTCGAAAAGTGGAAGTCATAGGCAGGGCTTCGACTTTGCTAGAGTTACTCTTTATTCAGAACGAGTGATTATTCGTGAGTAAAACCTATGTCCCACCCGGAACCCTGCAGGCGCACCACCGCAACAAGCTCAGTCGCTTGGGGGGGGATAATATGCTACATAATCCAGTAGCCTCTCGTAATTTATACCGTATCATACCTACCTATGTAATCCACTACCAGGTTATCAACGTATTAGCCCACGATAGGCTTAATTTCACAAGTTGGCAGAATTGCGACTCCCAGTTAATGAGATCTGACACGTCCACAGGTCGGCCTCAGGCCATACCATGCCAGGCAAATACCATTCCTCCCCAGGAAGATTTAACTCTGAATACGGAGACTGGAGGCTTGCTGGAGACACCGCATCACATGAGTAAATGCGGTATTTACATAAACCAGATACTGATTCACCACTGAAACCGTTACCAATCCAGCAGTTCTAGATGTGGATGTAAACCTCCGAAGATCGACGTTAAATACCCCGATCGAGGCAGTTCTCCCATCAATGCAACATCATTATGTCTTAATTGTTCCGGATCAGTATGGATTATTTCTATGGGGAGAGATGATAGTGTGGCCTTCTAGAGTCTCGATCCGGAAGCAGAGTCAAGCTGTGAAAAAAAGGAATACCGTAGGGGCTCTTTCGATTCGCTATCTCCGTCAGCGAAGGATAAGTTTAGTCTGACAGGATTGTGCATGTCAGTTAGTGAGATCCAGACACGTCGTGAAGGCTGATCTTACCCATCACAGGAGAGCACTAACCCTTTTCAACACCGTTGTCTCTGATTCGGGATATACAGCCTCCAGTAGAGATAGCGAGCGACAAGAGTTTTTATGGCATGTACATTTCAGAGCGCCGACTTTTATGTCAACGTTAAGAATATTCCGAACAGGCCAACCAGGACCCAGGCGTTAGTGCAATAGGGTAGAACAATCAAGGTTGAGGGTTCCTATACATATATTCAAGAAGCCTTGTGCTCGCATACAGGCCCAATTCAGCCTTGTCTTGCTGACTGCAGGTCAGCTGAGTATCTTACAATATCCCATATACTGCTCTGATTTCTCCCGTCAGCAGTTTTCATAGACACAGTAGCCCAATATCTAGGCACGCAGCCCAAATGTTAGAGTAGCGGCGGCTTCGGCGGGCTCGGAGTATTTGACTTCCCGAGATTGGCCCCCAAAGAGAAAACGACAACCCGGAGAAATTGAATGCAGTATTGTAACCACAACTCTTAATGCAGTCCTCCGTTCCCTCAACGGATCCGGCGAACCCCCGCTACCCCACGCTGGGCAGCTAGAACTCAATTGAGGTGAGCCCACCAGGTCTCTTCCGATTGGTCGACTTTATGTTGGATACATCACGAGTACAGCATGGTACTGCACCGTAGCAACCAATTGAACCCAACCTTCTTGCCTTGCCAGTATTATTTTGCAAGACGCCATAGTTCGAATCAAAGTTTGCTTTCATTGGGGACGAGAAAGCACGGTAATTTTCTTTGATCTATCAGTTCCTTCGCGCCACTCCCGTTCGCTTACTCACTTCCCATACCGTATTACAACCTTCTTTCTCGTTTCCCTCCTAAGTTAGGGGCTTATTGCACTATAACCTGCCGGAAACTAACTACGTTTCGTCCAGTCGTTTCATACACCTGTTCCCGGTACCCATTGTCCAATTCTATTAGGCTTAGAGACACCCAGGGAGCACATCAAGCACCATCGCCCTCCCTGCGTAGCTACGCCAACTCTAAACTTGCTAAGAGGGATCACATCCCAGCACTCGCCCACTCGGAAACCCCCTCTCCAATTCAGTACCAGCGCCCACGAAACACAAGTAGAAACACTCCAAACGACGTCGACCAATCCAATTCCAGTTTAAAAATATCAGAATCAGGCTCGTGTCCCTGAGGATCCTTCCCCGTCAAAACAGGCAGGGGTCCTCCTCAAAACGGCGCGGTGATCCTTCATTGCGGGATTACCCGTCGTACCGTACCGTACTCGAGTAGAATGCGGTGACCAAACCACGGGGCTCGTATCATACTCTTGCGAAAAAAATATCACGCACAGCCATCACAGTTACTGGGCGCTTGCAAAGGCTGTTGATAAATTTGTGGAACTCCGGTATTAGTGATGAATATAGTAGACAGGTTTAGAGGGGGGTATTGAACCCCGGGCACCGCAGTCGTATTGTATTTCCGTCTTGCTCGGATTGATGTCGAATTAGGGGTGAACAACACCCATGCACCGGCTCGCGGCAGGAAATGTGCTGGTGTGGGCTTGGCTTAAAGCTAGTTGCTAGGCCAAGATATAAGAAGAATTTTTCACCTTGGAAAACACCACTCTTCTTCCGGGGACTTGAAACGTGGGCTTCTCCCTGTGCGTTCTAGAGAGAGGGATAGTCCTATCGTGTTATTATGAAGTCCTCCTATTTGATGGGCCTTGTGGGTGTGGTAATCCTTATTCGCTCAGCACAGTATGTACAGTACCATAAATATTACCTCATTTCATGTCTGCTTGTCTGTCTTGACCTCCTCTCCTCCCTCCCTCCAGGGATAGGTCGATTAAGTACTGGGAGACACACCCTCTGCCTAGCAAGCGCGCAAAAAGGAGGCCGCACTACGGTAGATACCGAGGATACCATAGTTCTCACCAGACCCTGATAGTTTCGGCCGATTGGGCACTCTCACATAATTTAGTTGTTGTACAGGGTTTCTATGGCTAGGCTGTTATATCACCAAGTTATATAACACAATTTAGTTTCCGGGGGCCGGTAGGCCGGTAGAGCCCTTGACGGCGCAGCCGGACACCGCGGTGGGGGGGCAACTTCGGTGTGGTTCGAAAGGCGGTCGGGCCTCAGCCATTTGAATGAGCGGTCATAGCATCTTAGCGGGGAGGGATATTTTACAACTACTTGATATCCGCCCCTATCATTTCCCAAGCTCCGCATCAGACCTTAGAATAGGAGGCCAATGAGTGGAGAACTCCGCAACGTAACAACTCCGCCGAGGTGATTTCATGCCGTAGCTGTGTATGCCTTTCACTCCCGCGGGGAAATCGTCTAGAACCCCCCACTCCAAGATATTCATATTACCCTGCAATAAATTTGACTTTGATATCCCATAACCAGTTTGTAAAATACCCAGAGAAGCTCGTTGCGGCCATTGCCGCAATGGAGGCATTGTTGGGAGCCTACTCGTCTGACCCGTAGAAATGCGCTATGTGCTTGAAGCCAATACTCGAGTACAGAAAATGGTTAAGTGAAACATCGCCGCTAGTTTTACTTCGATGAAGGCTTACCCCCCGATCCCCCTTTTCCCGAACCCCAACCTGCTGAGGTGTCAAACATTTCAGTTCTTATCCGCCCAAGCAACTATTGAGGATCGACGTTTTTGATATTCCCTCAAGTCCATCGAATAAGCGGATACGGTAATAAATTTCTCTGATAGGGGATAAATGAACTTGAGGGCCGCTGAGCACCCGAACCGGACCAATATCAATTATGATGTACGAATTCCAACATGTGCACACCCCCCCGGCACGCAGTGGGGTATTTGTTGGCAAAGCGTTGATGAGAAACTTCAACAAGTGTAGTAGCTCAGGAGATAAAGATTGAGTGAAATTCCACGATTATTCTGGCATCTGCCCTGCCTTGGCCGAGTGCCGTGTTCAAGCGCACACGAGCAGCAAAATAAGGGCTCACTGAGTTACCCCCAAGCTGCCCTACCGCGTCAAAGTAACCGGAACATCCCTAGGCTGTCAGAAAGCTCCGCGGTAAAACAGACAACCTTAACAACGCCACTGTTCCAGTGCCTAGAGACCCTCAAAGCCCTCCTATCCTATCATCCCGAGGCACTAGCCCAGCAGAGGAAACTTTGGCCAATCTAAAAAGCGGGAGCTTTACGCCTCGTTAGGCGAGGCAAGGCACTACACCAGCGGAGGTAAAAAAAAGGGCTTGGAATAGAGTACGGTATCCTGCGATCTTGGACGATATTTTGGCGCTGAAGTCCCCCACCCCTTTGTCTCTCAGGCTCCGGTTTTCCCGAAAGGGTTGGGCCAACCACGGTTGGGAGTTGTCGATGATCGCCGTCTTGAGGACCCCGGAAGTGATCGACAGGGTCGGACAGGGATGATACACATTGCTCACAGGCCCTGGTGTGTTTATTCACTCGAACGCGGTAGCACAATGGCACAATAGGGCTCTCGTACCTGGTGGTCCGTATCGCAACTACCGGCACTCGGACAGCACAACCGTGGTAATGCAGCACAGCACCGCACCCACCTACATGGCTGGTAGTCTAAAATTTCGAGGCCGATTGTCAAGTCACAAGCGACCATAGCGGCACAGAGTGAACGCCGATGATGGGTAGCGAGGTGTACCGTACAGTACCGTAGCGAATTAGCGACTGCGAAAGCTGTTGCTTGAGCGCAACCGAGAGAACATCGCACCCAGTAGAGCTTTCTACAAGTGTTTTGCCTTCCTCCTTCCACTCGAGTATAAGACCTAGAATTGGCACATGTATTGGTGAATGATAGGTAAATAACCCCCGCTGACCCGGTGCTGGCCATCTTGATTCTCCAGAGCAAGAAAGAAAAAAGAAGCAAACCCATTTTCGAACATTTAGCTCGAGCGCAGTTTTCTTCACTGCGTTCAGTCCAAAAGATGAGGAATTTATGGCTTATCATAGGATAGGAGGCAGCGCTATGGCCGCATGCTGCCTTGACGCTACCGTGCTTTTGTTATTCAAAAATAGCTCGGAGTTTGTCCGAGTAACCGAAACTAGAGGGTGCCGGTAGGGTTCAACAGGTAGGAACACAAAAAGGAGAAGGGGAAACAGAAGCACTGCTGCAGCTCTTACCAGTAAATGTCAGATGACACCTGCAGGTACATTTTTCATCAAAAAAAAAAGAGAACAAAAGCAAGAGACAGTTTAGGCGTCTGTTTCGGGAGGTAAAATGTGGGAAGACTGAACTATGAGAGATGAAAAAAGGGGGGGGGGGGGGGAAGTAGCAGGGAAAGAAGGCAGGAAGGGTGCGGGAGCTTGCGTACTCGTAAACGGAGTATCGAGAAGGGGCGGGGGAGCCTTGGGAAGATTTCGGCTTGGTGCAGCTACAGCCGGAGATCTCAGTCATCGGGATGTCCAGATCTCAATCACGGGAGGGGGTCTATACCTTCTTAAAGCCCTCATTCTCAGTATTCAGAGCCCTGGTGAATCAGCCGGATTCTCCATAGTGAGGATCTTGTGTGATTGTCGATAGATGTCAGTTCTGACCGGATGTGCAATATGGTTCACCTCCAACTAGTGAACGGCAAGGCCCATAGTAGTTTCCAACACTTATGCTTAGGAGAATAAATAAATTGAAACCGAGAAATTGATCCACCGTTCTCGCCCAGTTTATTTCCAATACGCCGATTTGAATATCGCACACCAAGGCTATGGACGTGTTATTTGGGCGATAAGTTATGGGGTTTTGTCTGAGTTTCTGATAACAAGAGGATGTGGCAATGATTTTTAATTAACACTTCACAATACCCGGGTGGCAAGAAAGGAACAAAGCACCAGAGATATAATCGTAATCAGTTCCTATCCGGATTATTTGATCGGGAAGCGGCATCCAGAGCCGCAATCCCTTTCATGCAGGATGCTGAACTTCCTCGGGCGAGGTGTCTCGCGCTTGTGGAGTTGACAAGGCTGGGTTCAGTCACGGCTCATTTCTGGGGTACAGCACGAATCTTCCAAAGCAGGAATTGAGCGACAGGGCTACTCTGAGTTCTGTGTTACGGTACGGGATGTTTGATTTGGGGACTTGAGGGCCCGCTTGCAGGAGAGAGGCGCAGTTCTATTGTGCACAAAACAGTATTTCCGGATGTCTCTACCAAGGGAAACATCGGGATATACTCCTTTCAAGGTCTGCTAAAGGGTTTTATAATACATACGGGATCGCAGCCAGAAAACTGGGTAGAGTAAGGACTGGGCAATTGTAACCCAGGCTCATGCAAGGAATTAGGACGGCAATGATCGAATTGCTGGCCTAACATAGGAAGGTTTGGTATTTGCCTTGGCGGGACAAGATACCCTCAGTCGTTTGTCCTTTTACATCTACTCATCCTATCAAAGTCAAATCCTTGCCGTCCCTCTAGCAACGTAAGTGTACGATAGAGCAGAATCTCGCTACTATGCTCGAGTGCGGTACTCGCACAGTAGCCGGGCCTTGACCCTGAAATTGCGAAACCTGCTCCTATCTACCGGTAGGCTGGCTTAAGGTTAACATTGGTGCCAATACCTTGCGAGGCCCCGGCTGAAGTTTCCGAACGATAAACCAAGAGAATCGTGGATCCTTAGTCAATTAATTGGGCAGAGACCGTTTGTCCAATAATTAGGTTCGGTGGCTTCTTCCGGTGCCAGAGATGGAGCCGGACTCAATAGATCGGGCTAAGGGAAAGAAGGCCGGGTGGATTATCCTTGATCTCAGCCGAGGCTTGTGGGACAACGGTACTTTATCGGATTGATGGGTGACGATAGAGAGATGCCTTTCCACCGAATCCCTAGAAAGGGAGTCCAATGATACCGTATCTCGGCATTGTAGGACCTCAACCTTGGTTGTCCATCCGAATACGGTACCGTAAGAACTGGATTGAACCTCACGCTAGGACGTTGGAGTTGCCTCTCCTACAAGTAGTAAGGTCAATTATATTTTTCTTTTTATTTGTCTCAGGAGAGGATCGAAAGCCAGTTTTTTCGGAGTGATCCCCCCTTTATTCAAGGAGGGGAATTCTGGATACCTGAACCTGAGGTTCAATTATTCTAGTTCTCGCGGTAAGGTTGATCTCAACAAGAGCTTCTAATTATACTTTCAATATTCGTGTACTCGGCAGCTACGCAGAAACATAGAAGTCTAGGTTAGTATTCCTATAACCTACTTCCTGACTCTTGAGTAATATCTAGGAAGTTATTCGCCAGATTTATAGAGACCGCAATCTCTCGGGCTAGCGGATGATGCTGAGATACTGTGCGCCTACTTTTTTGTAGCGCGTTTGTGTTGGATTCTGATGATTATTATGACCAAGGTTACGACGTGTAAGACCTCGCCAAGGGATTGCGATAAATTTCTTTTTCTTCCTTTTCTTTCTTTCTCACTACTGATACCGGTATTGATATCACCGTCGTGTGCTAAAGCGGAGTTCACCTCGCACAAGCGCGAAAGCCCAGAGTTCTTCTCTTTACACACGGAAGTTGAGCCGTGGGCAGCGACCCAGAGGGAATGGCTCGTTTGAGATTATCAGTGGAATGCCCGTTTTGGGAAATCCAAATCCGAGACCTAGTCGGAACTTAATCCACTTTGGGACGTTCTTCCGTTCAATGTCCCAGAATTGAGAATTAACAACAGCAGACTGCCCCTCTTGGTACCCTGGGGTCGTATCCCTTACGGAAAGGGTACGTTTTTTCCTCTATGCTAGCCTAACTCTGTCTCTATCTGCCATGGCCATACCCTTAAAGAAAGGGAAAGAAGAAAAAATGGGCCCTACGTAGGCATCCGATTTCAACCTCCCCTCCCCCATATGATATCGTTCCCCCCCCCCCTGTATGTAGCCTTCTGATTATGATGCCAACACTCTCCACGAGGTTGAGTAAAGGCCCCACTGGATTGAGTTTTTGATGGCCAAGGTCTTGTCTGATCTACCGTATATCGCTGTCTACCTTTCCATGCGGGTGGATTCTTGTCGACATTCTGTCCCATCCCCTCCTTACCTTTACCTTTTTCTTCCCCTCATCCCCATCGTCATGTCAACCAGGAGACGGACGGGGATATTTTATTAAGTTGAAGGGTTCTTTCGATTGATCTACTTTCCCGGCCCGCCGCGCATTACGCACCTACAGTACATCCTACAGTGCATACATATACAGCGTATCGATATTTGCTACCTCGGCGCCTGAATCGAACGCACTACGCTCTCTCTCGCCTCATTCATTTGGTTTTGGATCAACACTTACTTTCGACTTACAATATACGCGCATCTAACTTGTTCCAAGAAGGGGGCTAAGTTATTTTGTTTTATTTTTTTATTAGTTTTTTGGGGGGTAGCGGAAGGATACAGGTATTTTTTTTTATCGGTGGTGTTGTAACAGGAAAGGGAAAAGGGTTGGGAAGGGGATAAAGTGGTTTTTGAAGGAAGGGGAGAGAAATAGGAACCGTTTTCATGCATGTTATGCAAAAGCTGTTGGTGGACGACCAGATCACGAGTGTGCTGCAGCATAACTTAATAAACAGGCGACCAACTCCCTTTTGAGTCAATAGTTGGGCTATCGACCTCACCTCGGGCGTGGCTTCTGTTTTGCTCAAAAATTCACTTCTTGCTTCTGGATTTTTAGCCCCAGAGTTCATCCATCTCTGGTCTCTTTTTTATCACTAACCCTTCTCTACGAAGGCTTATCCCCGGGCATCGAGAAGTCTTTACACACTGGTTATTCGGATTGAGGTCTCTTCCGACCGGAAAATTCTTCTGGAGGACAGCAACACTTTGATTTATCGATAACCTAATCGATCCGCTGGGCGCTGTGATTGGTTCTGAAACCTTATCATAAAGTCGCTCTGCTTCTCAATGTGTTGCGCCGTGGACCTCTTGACCCGAGGGTTACTATTTCTCAATGCATTTTCAGTGCTGCGGTTCACATCATGTCCGTTCTCCAGTGGCCTTGTCCGTGCTGGAACCGCCGGATTGGTGGGCGCTTTGGCGCTTCAAGTCGTGGATATATGGAGATCAGGGCTTGGGTTTTGGGGCAACTTGGTGGCGATATACCTGGTCATCTTCATTTTAAATATTGCGCCGTTTGCCTGGAGAACAGTGAGGTGGGGTGGAAGCTGTGAGAGGGAGGAATTGGGGGGGGAGTTCTTGGGTAAATTTAGGCCGATTCTTTTCTTTTGTTCAACAACACACGCCAGGTTCTTGCCTAAGAAGCACACATTCAAGTACCCACTACTGTATGTTGGGTTTCCGGTCAATTTCAAAGGCTCGATTGGCGGACTATTCTCAGTGCTAGATTCAAAGAAGGAGAAGGAGGAGAAATTGAAGATGGGAGAGAAGGAGGAGAAACGACCGTTCACCTTTTTTTCACTTGACCCAGCGGGATATATCAACCCAGAGCTGCCTTTCGAGAAGAAGCTAGACTCTGTGCTTATCCATCATGTACGTTTCCGCGATGTTATCACCTTTCATGTGAAACAGATAGATGAATGCTAATGTGTTTGTATTGGTATATAGGGAATTGATCCATCCCTCTACCCCCATATCTACCTCGTCACCACCCCTCGATTTTTTGGGTATTCATTCAACCCAGTCTCATATTACTACTTATATTCACCCCAACAAGAACTCAAACTTGTCGTGCTCGAAGTCCTCAACACCTTTGGAGAGAGGCATCTATACCTTCTCCATGCCGACAACCCTTCAAACCCTGCGCCGAGAAAGGGCTACACCTTTGCAGGGGAAATGGAGAAGACATTTCATATTTCCCCATTCAACCATCGCTCCGGAAATTACAACATCCAGGTTCGGGATCCGCTCGACACCGCCTCACCCTCAGCATCAGGGGTGGACATGCATATGGTTGTGATGGCTAGGGATGGTACGAAGAGTATGGTTGCAAGAGCCTTTTCTGTGTCTCCCTCGTTCGATATGATCAACGGGGGTACTTGTCGGGGATTGTTTATAGCGGCAACGTGGGGCTACAATACTTTTTTAGCTGTCCCTTGGACAATGTGGGAGGCGTGGAAATTATACAGGAAGAAGGCTGTTGTGTATACTCGACCCGAGGTTTTGGTAGGAAGCGGGCAGCGGGAAGCTACAAAATCCGAGAGGTTTGTCATCCACCGTGGAGGAGGACAGGAACAAGGAGGAGGGGGCGGGCCACTTAGTATGGGTAACAAACAAGACGATCAGGCGACTAACAGGAATCTTGTTTTTAATAGGGATATGCAAGAGCTGTGGCTAGATTACTTTAAACATAGAGTATCGATATACAACCATCCTATCTCGGCAACAATCACTCTACCGGAATCGAACGCAACGAAGGTGGCTGAAAACGTGACATTCTACTCAGACCAACTAAGCCGAGGTGTTTCACAAGCCGAGGCTTCAAAACTACAGGAGCAATCTCTACCTTTCGAAGGAATAAATGCATCATCACCATCCAACATATCGAAATCCCATCTAACGATCCGCGTCACCAACCCCCGTTTCTTTACACGTTTCTTCTCACATCAGGATCCGCTACAAACAATATACCTAGACATCATATCCCAGCCCGATGAGCGGCGTCTAGCAGAGGTAAATAACTTAACACTGTTCCAAGACCTTCTCCACCCCCAGCAACCAAAAACAACATCAATTCCAAAAAACAAGCAACCTACCACAAAATTCCGCTCATTAAACATAGTTTCCTGTCTCCGACGTCTCAAGGCATCACTAGAGCTATCATCCCTCAGAACAGACGAGGTATCCCCACCCTGGCTCTACCCTATATCTCACCGGAGCACGCTGGACAAGTTCCTCCAGACGAGCGTTCAGTACCGGAGAAATTGCATGAAGGCGGTGCTAGTCGACCTAATTGCTTTTGGAGAAGCCGAGAGCCTGGACCTCTACGAGAAGGTACTGGAAGTCGGTATCTGGAGCGTCACAATCGGCTTGACAGTCTCGCTCGCAGCATCGATGCGACTCGATATCGGAGGACTTGCCGAGCTCGGAGTCTCTATGTGGAGTTCTTTCTCGCCGCTTTCCTGGTCGTGGTCTTGGTCCGTGCCCGCCAACCTTGCGGGAGTTAATGCCCCGCTGCTATGGAGCGCTGTTAAAGCTGTCTTCTGAGGATAGTTACTCCGGGACGGTTTTACCTCTTCGACTCGCGTGGTACGGCAGTTCAGCACACATTATGCCGATCTTCAATTCTTTGTCTATCTATTCATCTATTTTTATTCCCTTCCTCTTCTTTTTAAAACAACGTTTCAAGTTTTTCCTTTTCCCCTTCTTGTTTTCATTCGTAGGGATTTACTCTTGTGAATATTTTCTTTCATCAATGGAGGTCATTTAGCATCTAGGGGGGGGTTATCCTTTTATTTTATTTTTTGGGTTTTATTTTGGGTTTCAACGTTCCATTTTTCTTTTTCTTTTTTTCTTTTTCTACCTAGGGGCCCCCAGGGATGGCAGGGCGGGGCGAAGATATTTCTGCATAAAAAAAAGGTCATTACTCATTAAAGATTAAGGTTGTAACGTTTAATCTTATTTTCCTTTTCTTCCTTCGATCGTTTCTTTCTTCTTTTTTTTTTGTCCCGCTGCTTTTTGGCAAAGATTCCAACTATCATACCATGCTTGAGATTTTCTTCACCTTTTTTTTCTTATCATTCATAAGCCTATCTCTACTATCCTTCTCTTTTGTCGACAACACAGCACACTTCACCCCATTCCTTCATCCCCTCAACTCCTCTCTCATCTATCGTCTCCACTTCTGCTTCTGTTTTTATTTTTTTTCTTTCCTTCCGGCACGGGAAGGGGGCACAAAATGAGGAGTTTTTCCCCCTCCCCATTTGCTTATTAGCAATTAGCTAATCCCATACCCCCCCCCCCTCCCCCGTCATCCTTAGGGGGGTGGGGGGGCCTCTCCTCAATTTCTTATTATTTTATTTCATACCTTCTTGTAAATACTTTTACTCAACTGCCGACACTCCCCCTTCTATTTACCATGGAGAGCTAGTCAGTTGGTGCAGGGTATAATTCCCGCTGTCAATACCTTCATGTAAATCATAATTTATTCCCTGGTTCTTTTTATATTATGTTCGCCCCACTCTTGCTCAATATTATTACCATAGTAGTGGAACCTATATATATAGGGTGCACGCGTTTGTCTGCTGATTAGCGTGTGGAGGTGAAAGAAGAGGATTTTACAAAATGGTAATTTTTTTTGACAGTGTATTGTTTTTGTGCTGGTTGTAGAAATCTACTGCTATGGTACTACTGCTACTGCTACCGCTACTACCGTATTTCTAAAAAGAGTAAGAAAATCTAGTGAAATATTCGCCGTCGAGTATTTACCCTTTTTGTGGCGCTTGTAGCTAGGATCTGGGTTGGTTGGTTAAATTCGTGAGTGGATTAAGTAACACTGCGGTGCACTCCGTAACAGTACCAGTACCGCAATACTATACGGAAGCTGTACGAGCACTACCGTAGTACTGCGTTGTATATAGCATGATACTTGCAGCGCGACATATTTGCGATACTTTTTATCCTCTAATACGCCAGTTTTATCTTTCGACCGTGCCCACTTTCTTATTCACCCCGCGGAGGGGGAGGGAATGAGTGGGAGAAAGGAAAGGAAAGTGCTGTTATGAGGTATAGTGATGTGACATGATGAGAAGCTACCGTACGGCGAGGGGTTCTGGTTTTGGCATTGTAAGATATAGCTATATACTAGATTTTTACTATGATATGTTTCTAGAGTATCGGAGCCCACCGGTAGTGCGTTTGGCCCACAGCACCATAGCATACCGAAACCATAAACCTATAGGTTCCTGAGGAAAATCGAATGACACACCACGACGCTCTAACACCACCGAGGATGTTTCGAGAGAAAAAAGGAGGGGGGAAAAACAAAAAGTCCCGCCATCACACAACGAGTATCACTTTTGCCCAGCATACGGGGTACTCGAGTACTGTACACCAGTCCAAACTCCCCAAATAGAGCTATATTCCGTCCTATTATATGGGCGGGGGGAGCCTCCCAACACTCCTGATTAGCCCCATCAGGGGAATATGCCCCACTTGTCTTCTCCGCCGTTTATGTGATTCGCGGGGGAAGGGGTGCTGACCGTGGGTGTAGTCATCAATTCATAAGGTATTAGGACGCCTTGGCGCCAAGGTATACCGCATTTTCTGACAAGACCCCCCCCCCTTCTTGCTGCTGATATGATACGTTGGGATAAGAAGTTTTCTTTTTTGTGATCTGTCTCGGGTTCGCAATGAAACGCCTGACTTGATTCGGCCATTTTGTGGCTGGAACTAGAGCTATTTTGGACTCTCCCTGACTGTTTTGGATGCTTTTATTTCGGGCCCTACTTTATTTCGACGTGCTGGCGGCAGGGGGATCTTGACAGGTAATGCGGTGTTGTGCTATGCTGTGCCGATACCCGTTCTCGGTGCTGGGGATTGGCTTGCATTCGAGTTTCGGTCGTGGGTTTCGGGAAAGGGTATTACTGCAGTAGTTCTTAGTAGGGAGGCGTGAGTATCTATTGATACCAACATAACCTGTCACTGTGTGGTTTTGCAAGTAACACGACGAGGCATGTCTTATAATTATTTCCCCGTTGTTTTTGTTTTTTTATAAGCACCCCCTCCTACCCCCTGATGATCATCATGACAAAGATATGGTATCTCGATCAATTCCTGGAACTTGGCCATCCCCCTCATGAGGCTGCCGTGTTCCCATCTCGACATCCCTCCGGCATTGCTTTTTTGTTCCGAGGATTCCCACAAGGCTCTCAGGAACGGAGCCACCGGTCACACAGGAAGGCAGGTCCGGCTTAGCGGGAGTCGGGCTCGTATTGGACTTTGCTTGGCTGATGCGCATTCTGTCCCAGCAGAACCCGTTGATACTCGCGTGGCGCCAATCGCTGTCGAGGGTTCGGCATGCCGAGCCTTAGCTTTCCTTTTTGAGCCTTCGAAGGGCTTTTTTAGGTGTGGGCCTGTGGGCCCGTTGGTCCGGTTTGTGCTTTGTTTTTTTTGCTCCGCTCGCGCGGGTTCATGGGCGGGGGTTATATTTGGATTATTTGACTCGGAATCATGGGGGTACTGTAGTTGTGGCTGTGAGACGTCCGCGCGAGATTGCGGTGGTCACAATACGGTACTCGAGTACCGGTAGGCCGAGGAGAAAGTAACTAGCGCGGGGGGGAATTGTGAAGGAGGCTTGAAACATACTGTGGGTCCGCCGGGGGTCTCTCAGCAAAGTCTGCGGTATCATACCGTGAAGGAAATGGCTGAGACCTCACTCCTGCTCCCGCTAGCCTCTTGGCCAGGGTCAAGCCAAACCTCGCGACATTTAGCGGCTTAAGCACATCTTGGGCGCCGGAAATTCACCCGTTAAAAATAAAGGGATTTTGTCGACCTGGCTGAGCCGTGGCCTTCCCGAGTTTATCGAAACGAGGTTTGTGGCCCACCTTGGGTTCACTCGCTCTGGGCGATTGGAACAGTGGATCGTTGGCGTGCAGTTCTGCGGCATTGTGGTGACATCTTTGACTTGGCCATGCTTGCGCGTGCATGTCTGGAAGAAAGTTTATTCCTACCTCCTCTTTCTCTACCTTTTTAGACTCATGCAGCCTGTAACTCGCGCAGGCTATTTATCCTTTTCTGCACCTCTTACGACTTCAACCGGTAACATTGGATCATGGCCTTCAGAGCAAATAGGATTGGTTGAGAAGAGGCCCTGGGGCGATCAATTTGATCGAGTGATATATTGCCCTTGTCTTCTTGTGTGGGAGGGATTGCTTGTGGGGAAGATCTCATGAGCTCTCACTCGTCGAGCTATTTCGTCCTATTGGGGGGGGCCTTTAGGGTCACAATCTGACCTTCGTGACAGGCATTAGTTCGATTGGTTTCACCCGGATTACCGCCGCGTGCCATGTTGCTCACTGCAGATCCGGACAACACGCCGGACTCTTTTGCAGATTTCGCCCAGCTAAGTCGACCTGCCAATGAGGGACCCAGGCGTTTAATTGGCTTTAATTAAAACCCAAACCTTCCGGTTACTGCTCTTCCATCGACCCATCGACTTTGGGCAGTGAGCGGAGAAGGGAGCCCCATGGGGGTTGTTTGGTTCGCTATCGTCTTTTCTCCTCGCTTTAGTAGAGGTGAGCACCGTCTGGTGCTGCGTTTCTTAAATGTCCGAATCTGCGCTAGTCAGTTCCCTCGAGCGATGTCAGTGTTGAGTATTCATTTACCTGATGCACTTTGTTTGACTCCCTGTTCCGCGGCTGGGGTGGCCTGTCTAAGCTTGAACTGTTGGTGCGAAGTCCCTACATGCTCGACCTACCAAGTGGCAGGCATTTGGTATGTGTGGTCGGTTTTTGGCCGTCCTTGGGTAGACCTGGTAGCCGGCGGGGGTGCATCGGACATCGTGGGCGAGTGAGATATTGTGAGTGTTTTGGAAACATTCTCAGATTCAACGTTATCGGAGGTAGCGGAGTACTTAGGAACAGTCATCGGAGGGCTTCCTATCTTCTTATTTTTGTTAGATCCGTTGGTTGTGATCGTAGGGGGAGCTTTATGGGGTTATTTATAATGAGTAGGCGTAAAACAGAGTTCGGGACTGCTTAGGCCAACGAATACTAATTACCCGAATCTTTGGATTGTTGTCGGGTCAATCGCGGTATCTCTTTTCGCTGAGTTGGGTGCCATGTTTCTCTTCCAACCAGCCTCTCAGGAGCTGCTCAGGGGCTTTCAGCCAATGCTATGCTCAGAATCTGGATCTAATGTTGCGCCGGTTTGGCGTTGCATTGTTCTCTGTATACTCTAGGCGCTCCCACTGAGCTGTGTTGCGTAACCTTGTAGTTGAAACCCATGCGCTGTGGACTACGCATGCATTCCTGGACACTGATGGTTGCTTTTATGTTTGCTTACTTAACTAGAGCCTCCCTTTCTCTCCTTTCTTGTCTTCTCTTCCTCCTTCTCTTTCTCCTTAAGTTTGGATCACTTAATAAAAACCTCTTCTTTTGCTCGTTCTCACGGCACAATTCCTAAAGGCTACTATCATTGTATCCTTTCGCAAAAACAATCAAGCTATCTTCGAACCGTTACTAGGAGTCAGTTCGGCTGGCCCACAGCTTTCCCGATCGCCCGGCGAGGGGGCAGTTCTATCGAGCACGTACTAGCAAGAATGTTAGGCGTTTCCTTCGTATTCCTCCCGGAGGAGGGGAATAAAGAAAATCTCACTTTTATGGAAATATTTGAACTTTTCTCTCGTCGGTAGTTTGTTTCTACATATCTATCGGCGCAACCAGTTGCATTAGGGATCCTCTACTAATCTATTCGTGCTCTATCAGGATTTTCCCTTTCCTGGATACCTCTTCTCGAGTAGGTAATCATAAAAGAACTGGAAAAGCGCATAGACGCTTGCACCACTGCCAGAAGGTACATGTGCAACATGAAATGCGGGTGACTTGACGAACCGCAGTGGGTCTCGTGATGCGTGAATTCTTGCTCGAATACCAAAAAGTACTCATATGAGGGCCTTTATGCATATGCATGATAGATGCACGTGCCCTTGAATTTCAAGAAATATCTATAGCTTCATGCCAATGAACGGCTTATTGGATTCATGGATGGTCCAAGCCTTGCTGACCGAATTGCTGGGTTGTGTTACCTAAGATTGGTATCCGGACGTATTTGATACTACTCCTAGCTTTCTTCCCGTGCTAATATTTTCTTTGAAGGAGCTTGGTTAGAGAGCTGTGGAGGTCTCGTGTGAGCAAAAAATCACCAATCTTTTGCATTGAACCTATGTGAGGTGTATGCTCGGGTACTCGTGTGGCGGGCTATCGCATATTGAGAGATATGCATTTGTTTTCGGTTGATTAAAGTCTTCCACCAATGGCGCTGGAATCAGGCGGTGGTGACAACGACTTCCAAGTGCCGAGAGGGAAAAAGAAAAAGAAAAAAAGGGATAAAACAAAACATGCGTGGGAAACATCCCCTTACATTGTGGGCAAAATATGCTGGAGCCCAGGCTAGGGCGTAGCCTCTTGGGGTCTGGAAGATGAAGCAAGTTATGACACGCATTCCATCCGGTTGGTAACTTGATCTGGCTCTGGTAGGGCTAAATTTCATTGTGGATCGCCCCGGATTAGCTAAACCCTCCCGTGCTTGGCACAAGATCATTGGCAGCTGCCAAGCTTATCTTTCACCTGCTTTGATTTGCAGGCTCTCGGGTCTCGTGAGTGCAATAAGGAATAATAGCAGCTTCAAGCAAACACCCTTTGCTTTTAATTTAGATTAAGGGAACGAAATCGCAAGCGGTGCGCAAGCGAAGCTCACATAGGAGACATTGAATCGCTGGCTGCATCTTTGCCTTGGGATTGGACAAAGCGCGTCTAATATTGCGCGATCTTATGCATGTCGAGTGGTGCTGCGGGGCCGACAGGAGGGCACGGGGGGCTGCCAACTTGCCATACTCGAGTAGCTTGAATGAGCGACGGTCGGACCGGCCCAATAAAGGAGCCTGGTGCCGGCCCAGCTTTCATGGGGTTGCACTAGACGGTATTGCCATTCCAGCTGAGCAGGCATATATATACGGCAGGCACCCGGATCCGGCGTACACCCTCGGGAGGTCCGGTCGTCAGAGCGGAAACAACTCTACCGGTATGGAAGGGTATCTTGTATGTGGATATTGAGGGCTTGGAAACTTCTCGACCCCCGAGTCAATAGAGACCAGCTGTCTAAGACTGTCTTTTAACTTGTGCTCATCGGAGCAATAGTGCATGACTCCCGGCATGGAGGCTCGCCTGTTGTATGATATTAGGTTAGGGCCAGAGACTGGAAATTGATCAACTAACCACATCAGGGGAATCTCGTCTCTGGGACTGTTGTGCTGAAGCAACCGCTAATTAGTTTTGAACCCCCCCCATAGATGCCGCTTCCTGAATACACTCTGCGTAAGTGTCAATCTCTGGCATCTGGAAATGACAACTTTTTGCAGTGCTGGCCTCGCCACTCGAGAAGGGCAAAGGATCTAGACTCTTTGCGGGGGGGGGGGGCGCGCGCGCCGCGCGCGCCGGG
>Ga0307517_10002926_pt1 | contig 27029 bp, 33 predicted proteins | sample 23_EM_MG_FD_194515 | JGI IMG/M metagenome (GOLD analysis project Ga0307517, IMG submission 194515) | Populus trichocarpa ectomycorrhiza microbial communities from riparian zone in the Pacific Northwest, United States - 23_EM | ecosystem: Host-associated > Plants > Roots > Unclassified | place... | reverse complement strand
ATTCTTATCCATCACCACTAACTCATTGTTCCCACACAGAATGGGTTCTGGGGTTCCAAGGCTACACATTAGTGCAGTAACTGGCTTTCTCATCACAATGTCCTCATCTATGAACCTGTTGGTTCCATAGGAACTCCATGACATACGATGCCCACCAGCACCGGAAGATCAAGCTCTCAACCAACAACCATATCCACCCCAACAAATCACGTTGGGCTTCCATGAGGCATGGCATAGCGAGGCAATTGCACCACATTATTCTGGGTGCTATAGTGTGAATGAACTCATGGAGGTGGATTTTGATGATGGCGACGCCCTACTGCTCTCATGGTTGCTTTTCCTGCCGTTCCAATGCTTAGCAAACAACGCACACTGCTGTGGTAAACATTATTACTATTGTACTACTGAATATAATAATTTGGCCACCTACCTGATGAAAAACTGGTGCACTGGCTGACTTATGATATGTTCTGGCAGCCTGTGGTAGAACCCATAACTGTTGTCAGAAAAATTTCTGGGGGCACAACCAAATTCTGGGGGCACAAAAATTTTATGGCGTTGGGAGTGTCATTATGTCGCCACACCAGTTATGGAAGTCTGGAAGCATCTGGCATGTCTGGCACCAGACGAGCCAGACAGTTGGAGTTTTCCTGATGTTAGCACATATATAGTCAATCATCAGTCAATGAGTTGCCCCACTCAATGAGTCAAAACACATTTCCAGGCTCAAATTTGAAGCAATTATCCTAATTCTTTTTTCACAGGTACAGGTACGAACCATATGGGTAGCCCTGGGATACCCCAGAGTTACTGTACTATTTTGACCAATCATTCATGTAACGTGTAACAGTGAGGTATGAACATGTTACAAAACAAGGTTTTTAAGGCTGCAAAAACAGCAAAATTTGCTGCTGGTGGTGCTAAGCTATGTACAGCTCACTATACACACTCTTCCCAGTCCCAACCCAACCCTCCAAAAGGCTTACTTGGCTCCTTCTTCTGTTGACCATGTCCAGAAGCTGTGGCTTGATGCAAAACTATTGATTGCGCCTCAACTGCTAGATGATCATTAACTTTGAAGTCATCATCCTCAACAACAGTGGAATGCATGAGGCACCCATTATCATCAACAAGAAATCCTCCTTGAATAATGCCAGACACGACATGTTGCTCAATAACGTCAACAGAAATGTTGCTGGGGTCATCAAATGCATCAGCACATGCAAGTTTGTTATCTCCTTCTAAGCTGGTAGTTGGTTGGGTTGTATTGCATGAAAGCTCTATGAATAATGCAGGGTCTGTTTTATGGAGAGTCTGAAAGGGCCAGTGCGACACAGTTTGAATGCCAGATTTACACTGCGCACATGGTACAACTATCATCATTTCCACTTAGATGGCAATTGAGTTTCTTAATTGAGGTCCAGGTAGTGATTGACACAGGTAAAGAAACCTGCATGGGTACAAGCCACAGGTAAGTGGGGGTACAGGTACAGGTACAAGAATCTGTACCCCAACCAAACCCATACCTGTGAGGCAGATTTGAGGGTACATTTGGCAGTGCAGCATTGGAGTTTGAAGTGCCCTTGGTGATTGTGGGATCAGAACTGATCTCAATGTTCCTTTTCTCTGACCACCACCAGCATCTTCAAACCCAATTGACGATGAAGACAACCTCCAAACTGCGAGGTGTGGTAGGGCAACATGTTACACAACCTGGAATAGGTGTCAGGTGGTTTAGTTGGGCAGCATGACAAGGAAAAGGTGCCAGGTGTGTGACTGCATCATTGTGAACTGTATAGCTACTTATACCCTGTTGTTTACCATGTAGAATTCACCCTCACATTTTCGATGTTACAAGTGCCATGAAACTGATGCCAACACAGCCATGGTCCTGCATGACAGTGCACAATGTTTGTAGCAGTACCCGATATTTGTGGCACTGGTGATGGCCTGGCATAGCCAACCAACATTGTCATCATCATTTGGCCAGTGCATAGATCCTTGCAGATGGTCGCCTTCATGTCAATTGACATTCTGGATGCATCAGTGAGGTCTGTTTGCCAACACCTCACCCACTCAGTCACTACCCCAACTGCAGGTAGTGTTGACCCTTGGGTTTTCACATACCCCCAACCTTCACCCATGTATACCTGTACCTGTACCTCTCATGTATGGGTTTTGATGGGATAATGACAAGAATTCTGAATAGTAGTAGTGGGATTACATTATAAGAATAAAATAGTGGGATTCTACCCTGGATAGTGGGATAGCAAACCCAAATAGTGTGATCCCAAGTTCTGTTAGTGGGATTACACTACAAAAGTGTGATGTAATGAATTCCCATTAGTGTGATGCTTTCCTGCTGAATATTTATGGGAGTGGTCTGGGAGTAAAGGGGTATGCATAAACCTGACAGTTGCTCGAGGTGGCAATTACATAGGTGAAAATTGGAAAAATAGACCTTGCCAATGCATCCTGGATGTCAATTGATGTGAGGACAATCATTTGTGAGGATCTAAGCCATAAAATATGGACTATTCTGAATGACACTGCTGTGGATATACCAGCAATGATGGAGTGGGTGGGGAGGGCACAAATGTGCTATTGTACATGTCGTCAATGGGTTGTATATGTCATCGATAGGTCGCATGTGTCATCAACAGGCAGTATGTGTCATTGAAGGGGGGTGTATGTTGTTGTTGTCACCATTGCTACTCATCGCCATCTTCTCCATCACTACCCATCATTGTGGGGTTTAAAGTCCCTAGTTGGGTCGATTAAATTCATTAGCTGGGTCGAGGGGGAAAAGATGGGGGAAAATGGGCCACGAAATTTGTTGTGGCCTATTTTTGTGATGTACTTCATGGGCCTCCCAGTCCTCCATCACATTTTTCCCTCCCCAATTACTCTGTTGAGTGAGAATGACCCACTCACATCCCTGTGGAAAGGGGTGTGGCTGGTATCCATTCTGCACTTGTGGGGGGTTGGGCCCATATCCCTCAAGGGAGAGGAGGGGCTCCAGGTCAGGTGGATGTGTTCAAGTTTTTGAGCCAAGTTTCATATAGTTTGCAGCCAGAAATTGTTGTCCAGGTTTCATGGCAATCAAGAGAAAAAAAGGTCAATGGGATTGATCAGCTAGGACGGGTTGGAAGGCCTTGAGAAGATGTTCTCCTGAGCACACCATGACAGTCTACATTTGGATAATGAACTCACAAAGTCACGATAACCACGCAGTTTGGACAAAGAGACATCTGCAAGGTTTATCAAGGGCATCGTTGGGAGTGCCAGTACTAGTAGTGGCTAGCTCAACCGTGGATGGTGGTGGGGGGTGCAAAGAGTATTTTCAATTGCATGATTTCTTGGGGGACAAATATTCCATCCTGCCCCCTAACAACGCTTGGGTGGGTAGCACCTATTGGACTCCTATCCCAATCCCAGTATTTGTGTTGAATCCCACTCTCCAGACATGATCCCACTCTTCCTGTTTCAATCCCACTATCCTCATTTCAATCCCACTCTTTCAAGTATATATTTACCATCCCACTACCACTCTTCTAAGTTCTTGTATATACTCTTTTTGGTGGGTATGGGTATGGGTCAGAAATTTTTACCTGGGGGTTACCCAGGTCATTCACTAGGTTCAGGAAGGCCCAAGGTACAAGGAACTGAACCCCATAAAGCTAAAAGCTAATGTGATTTCTGGACCTGAGAATGAACAATTTTTCTGGTTGTAACAGGTAACAAATGGTCATGACTCATGAATGACAGTGTGTCCCATGAACAAGTTAGGTAATGTGTAACATACCATGAACGATTGGTTGAAATAGTACAGTACCTGTGACAATCAGTGTCAATCACTAGTTTTGGATGTTTTTGGGTGCATTTGAAAGGTGTATAATAGGGCTTGTCATAACCAATTGTAACTGGTTATTCAATGGTTAGTTAACTGCAAAATAACTAGTTATTTTATTTTAAAAATGGACTTCCGACTAATACTAACCAGTGGTTACCGTGGTTAGGTTAGCATTGTGGTTAGGTCCAGTTAGGTCTTAGTTATTTTGCAGTTAACTAACCTAACCTTCAAACACTTGTCACTAACTGAGGCAGTACAGGTTGAAGAATTCTCAAATCATCTACAGCCAAAAACAAACTCCAAATCAGCCTCTGCTGGAACTCCAGCACTGAATTGAGTACAGCACGTGGATGACAACAAGAATAGACAAGCTCAGCTCAGATGCTGGCAGAGCCAGGAAGAGTTTTGGCATAGGCGCAGAGGCCTATAAAAAGGTCCCTTTCCCTTGGAACCCGCCTTTACGATGAGTGCTCAGTGGAGTTCGAAAGGTAATGGATGGTCACAAGCGTAGCCAGGTGGGTGTAAATTTCTCAGAGTAATTCGAGGTGATACAGTATATGAACGACCAAAGATCTTAACATTCCTACTTCTGAATAGCAGCCAATTCGTAAAGGTATGTTCCCAACAACTTAGACTGTTGAAAGATTTAAGCAAGTTAACCCATGCTTTAGATAAAAAATGCAATTCCTACATACCCCTTCCAGGAAATTCGACTTGTCGAGTTTCTCATTCGTTGAGCTGTGAATACCTTGATTATGACCGCATCAGGACAGGGTACAGGATCACATACTGGGCACCATCATCTCCTCGTCCCATAGGCAACAATAGTACGTTTACCCCCAGAGACTCTGCGAATGTCAGCGTGACAGGGATCGAACCACCTTCACGAGTCAGGTCAGGATCCTGGCCATATACCGCCTATAATACGTGTCCATTATTTAGCAACGGTCACGAGTTAGATAACGAAAATACAAACCTTGGTGGCTTTCTTCGCCGCCTCAAAGTTCCAATGGCGGTGGTCAGTGACCCATGGTTTGCCTCCATGCAGGTTCTCGACGGTCAACACATTCTTGCTCTGGAGTTTCGCGAACGCTTCCTCAAGATGGGCGATCACCAAAGGATCAATGTTATCAGGTGTTTGAGGTGGCACAAGACTGTAATTGGTCGAATTAAGAATCGGCCCTATACACATCAAGACTTTGTTCGCTCACCGAATGCTAAACTTTCCGGAAACCTTGGCTGGGATGACGGTCTTTGCGCCCGCACCGCTGAACGCACCCTCAATGCCGTGGATTGACAAACTAGGGGATCGCATGCGTCCCATCAGAACCGAGACTTTGTCAGCCGACAATGCAATAGAAGCTCCGGCTGCCTCCTCGATATCAGTGATGTTGTAGTCGAGGCCTTCGTAGATCGCTCTGAGCAGAGTGTCAGTGCCAGTGTCGCATGTTAGAGATCTCGTGCCCGGACTTGCCTCTCGTCAGCGTCAGCTGCATCGACCATTTCGTCGACCCCTTTGACCAAAATGTCGCCTTGTGGAGAGACGAGTGTACCGAGGAGGCTGATGAGGTCGGTCATGGGCTCATGGACTGTGCGTCCGAATACCCCGGAGTGGAGATCGCGAGCAGGTCCAGCGATGGTGACTTTATAGTAGGAAAGCCCTCGAAGGCCGTAGGTGAGAGCAGGAGTCCGGGTGTTGAGCCAATAGTTGTCGGACTGACCTGGTTTAGCGAATAAACGGGCTTCAGTTCTGGAGAGCACTTACAATGCATACGCAGTCCACTCCGTCGAAGTAACCGCCCTTCTTGGATTCACGAACAACGAGTTCGTCAAGGCCCTCACTACCACTCTCCTCCATGCCCTCGAAGCAAAATACGATATTAACGGGGAGAGGAAGGTTCTTCTCGTGATGGTATTGTAATACGTTGAGCCATCCAAGGATCGGACCTTTGTCGTCCGTGCTTCCCCGACCGATGAGCTGCCCAGTCGTTTCGTTGATGGTAAGTGTGAAAGGCTCGGTGTCCCATCCATCTGATTTGTTCGCCTACGAGAATGTCGTCAATAACTTTACTTCCGGATGTCAATAACTGAAAATTATTCACCGGTTGCACATCGAAATGCCCATAAATTAGCACTGTCTTCTTGTTGCTGTCGTTGCCGATGCGACCCAGGATAGCCGGGGGTAAGGGGAGATCCTCTCCATCCATCGTGTGTCTCCCAAGATCGACCAGCTTGGTATCAACCCCAAGTTGCTTCAGCTGTCCATTAAGCCATTCCGCCATCGCGACGACGTCCTTACGGTGGCTAGCATCGCCAGAGATTCTGGTGGGAAGATCCGTTAGAGGTGGCAAAATGAAGGAGATTTCGTATTTACGATGGTATCGCTACTGCATCAGCGAGACGCTTGATAAAAGCGTCAGCATTTTTATCAATAAAACTCAACAAGTCTGCTGGGGCTGGCATTCTGGTAGTTGTTCGTAGATATGGAAGAGAGGAACTAGAGATAAGATTGCTTGCATGTTTATAATCGGGCAGCTTATGTCATCGGGATTCCCTCTAACCTCTACCTTGGTCCTCGAGCTTCAAGCGACTTCTCTTGGCTTGCAAGTTCCCGAGGCACGGATTCATAACTTATCTTTGCACAACACCTAAAATTTTTTATTCAGGAAAGCCAGAGATATTCATGTCTAGAAATCTGGATAGCTGGGGCGATGAACCGGTACGTAAAATTCGCTCTATCAAGTTCTGACCTGTTAATTTAAATTTAAAGGATCGCAGGCTCGGACCATGACATTAGCATCTGCATCTGGATCCACCAGCAGCACTTGGAAAAAGGCGCCAAAGGCTGCTGCTGTAGCTGATGACTGGGAGCTGGATGACGATGACGATGAAGACGTTGGAAGATCGGTTGATGTGCAGAACAAACAAATTTGGGAGGATGCGTGAGTTTTTTTCGTGATCTACAAGCACCTTCGACCAACCAACGGCGAAAAAAATCTACTTCTTTTTTGAAGGAACACGAAACCGCACCATCCCATGCCTTCCTTAGTTATCAGCCGAGGATTCTCATCGACCACTGTCGCTCCAAGTCTTCCATTAAATCAACCCCCTACGATGAGGATCCTGAAGCGTCCAACAGGTTCAGGGCTCTCATCGCCATCTGGATCGTCTACCAATCTAAATTCTACTCTTGGCGAAACTTTACAGGAGCGTGAGGCACGCTATCAGGCCGCCCGTGAACGCATCTTTGGGACTTCAAGTCCCGACTCGGTGGACAGTGGGAATAAGAGCAAGAGTCCAACAGGGAAGAAACCTACTCCTTCGCCAACTTCCACGTCTCCCCCTTCCACTAACAAGGTTGTTCGGGATCCTCGCGGTCCGACGAATAGCGCTGACAATAACAAAGGGAAGGCGGAGAGTAAAGGATTCGGCAGAACAACGCGAGCACCACCGCCTTCCATGACGCAATCGACCACAGATATCTCATCTTCTGATATACCTATATAATGTTCGTCCTCGACAAGGTGCCTTTTTTTCTATTTCTTGCTTGATTTCTTGGGTTTTATGGATACTGGGGTTGGCGAGGTCGACGACCATTCTAGCCTTCGAATTTTCCTCTGTTCACTTCCCCATTATTTTTTATTGTAACGTCATGACACGAATAGATTTTTATGCCCACTTTCGCATTTCGTTTCTGCTGGAAACAACATGAGAAGGAATTTCATGTTTGATGTTACTTACAAGGCAACTATGCGAGGTTCTATCATTGCCCTATGGCATAGGCCTTCCGTTTTTGAAAAAAAAATTCCGTACTTTCATGTCGCAACAGGAATTGGCCAGACTTACCGCCGGAACCAAGAGCTGGCCATGGGCGCTAAATGAGTGGTGATCGGACCTGTTAATGAGCTTGGATGAATACAAAACAGCCCTAGACCTACGTGATTCCTTCTCTTGCCTTACACAATTTAATACACTGAAGCTAGGCGCCAAGTACCCATGTCTCCTTCCCGGTATGACTGGTATCTACTCCATATGACTATATCATCTAACACCTTTTTCACTCGCTCTTGTCCATTTGGAGAAGAGGGCACGGAGGTGGATTACAGAATAAATTTAGGTTCAGAAGAGCAAATAAGTGTGCCGTGTAGGGACAGGAGAAGGGATGGCTCTCTGAGCCTTCGTTAAATTTTAAATGTAAATAAATTTATTTCAAGGTGTCCACCTTTCATAGCTCTCCCTTCTCCAACCTCGTCCTCAAAACCCGCACACGATCAACCAACGCATCCGCCTCCAAATAGCATCCCTTTAACCACCTATTGGGTACCCCGTCTTCCCCTTTCTCCGAACCTTCTTTCTCGTAGAAGGCGGTACGGGCATGCAACACGCGCCGATTATCAAACAACACCGCGTCTCCTTCTTTCAGGGTATATTTGTACGTATTCTTCGGATCGTTCAACAACCCCGCAAACCGCGCAAGGGCAGGGAAAAATTCCTTCGGGGTGCCAAGAGGGAGCGGGGCCTGGAAGGGAGGGGAGTAGTTAATGTGTGATATCTCGGAAGTATGGGACGAGAGTTCGATCGTGAAGTGTTCACGGTGGAGGTGGTGGCCATCGTTGATATAATGGAATGAGACGGGAGTCTTAGTAAGGATGTCAAAATCGGCAGGGTGAGTTTCGCGCAGGACGCGTGCACCGTGAAGGGAATCGACAAATATCGAAGTCCCACCGACGACTTTATTCTTCAAGCAGTGTAAAATCTGGTATCGAGGTGGATGTTGGAAATATCTGTCGGAATATATAAAAGCGTCAATTAGATGTGGTAAAACCAAGACTAATCAATTATAGAAACAGGCAACTCACAGAAGATCCATGTGCAATCCGAGTTCTAAATTAGTATACGCAATGTTCTTGCTATTCCGCACATTAATCACATCCCATAAAAGCCCATAAAACGTCGGCCTGAGTTCCCCAAACCGCTCCCCAAGTGTCCTCAACTCGCACGTCTCGTTCGAGGTGTGTTCATTAGGCACCCCCGAGACGAAGAGCAGCCCATATTTGGAGAGCTGCGTAATGCCATCCACCAACCCCTGAGGGGTGTTGATCCTTTCATAAGGCATAAATAAATCCGAATGCCCGGAGATGGACTCGTTCGTCCACGATCGCTCCTCTAGATGCTGATCGTAATGAAATCGGGCAAGCTTCGACTTCGAAGCATGCCGCTCCAAGAACTCCTGGGTGAACGACGACCGATGCCCATCAGTCCAGCTAATGTCGATTCCGGTTGGGGTCACCTCCACACCCTTAGGACCATCGGTCGGTGCGATGGAGGTCGACACATCCGATGAGCGATGAAGCTTCTGTCTGGTGCTCGGGTGCACACAGTCAGACGACTGGCACGAGTCGCGAAGCCAAACGTAAGGGAACGAGGTATCCTTCAAGGCATGGACCGTTAGCGCTTCAGGGGTATGTGTCAATGTGGTCCAGGTGCGGTTCCAAGGTTGGGTGTTTGAATAATGAGCGATTCCTCTTCGGTACCTGGCTGAGATTCGCAGCAGAGGATTTAAACGAGAGAAACGACCGGACATATCCAGAGATCGGAGGGAGAAGCATAAGCGAGCAATTTCATATTCCCGGTTATCCCCGAAAACCGAGGCCGAGACGAAGACGTCACAAAAAGCCTTCAACATATTTTATGTATGAACACTAATCCAAATATTAAAACTGTCCACGGCTCTCTAATATATGGGTTTTATTACAAAGGATCGGGTTGGAGAATGAAGGCGGCTCTAATACGGATCGATAGGTGCTAAAAGTCTATCCGGAGGGACGAGAGGAGGGGTGTTCTGAGGGGGTGGGTATCAACGGCGGAGTGAAACAAGGAACTCTATGTTTAGGCAACGGCTGAAGGCCTGCCAATGGTGGTGACCTAAACACATCCACGAATCAATATCGCACGTCAGCAAAACGAAAACAAAGACAGACCTTGAATCCGATCTTCGTGAGCTTTTCGGCATCCACGAGGAGTCGCCCATCGAAGACGAAAGCGGGCTTGTTCATTCCAGCATAAACAGCCTCCCAATCGATCTCCTTGAACTCTTTCCACTCGGTGGCGATGACGACGGCCTCTGCATTCTTGCAAGCCTCGAGTGCCGACTTGCAGATGGTCACTTGCTTTTTGACTGTACGATTTGTCAGAAACCCATCGTTGAACATGAAAAAAGGGGCACATACTGTTGCCAAGGGGCACCAGAGGGTTCGCCTCTTGCAAGTCGGCCCAGATTTGCTCATGCTCCACCTGGGGGTCGTATACATTTACGAAGGCCTTTTCTGATTGGAAGTCCTTGATCAAAGTGATAGCAGCCGACTCGCGTGTGTCGCCAGTATCGGCCTTGAAAGCGAATCCTAGAACAGCAATGCGCTGAAGAAATACACGTTAACAGGAGGAATACTGCCAGGCAAAAGGCGGAACAAACCTTGCCAGTGATGGTATTGAAAAGGGTATCCACAACGCGCTTTGAGAAACGCCTCTTTTGGTGTTCGTTCATCTCAACGACCTGGCGCCAGTAGGAAGCAACCTCAGGCAAGTGCAAGCTCTCGCTCAGGTAGACCAAGTTCAAGATATCCTTCTGGAAACACGATCCACCAAAACCAACACTGGCCTTGAGGAATTTAGGCCCAATGCGGGAGTCATACCCAATGGCGTGGGCGACTTCGTCAATGTTTGCCCCAGTGGCTTCGCAAATGGCGGAAAGAGCATTGATGGAGGAGATACGTTGGGCGAGCATCGCGTTCGCGGCGAGCTTGGAGAGTTCCGAGGACCAGAGGCCGACAGTGAGGATTCGCTCCTCGCTAAAGATCGGGAAATTGTTAGTTTAATTATCATAGGATCGATAATAATTGAATTGATACTCACGGGACCCAGTTGGCGTAGATATCCTTGAGGCTCCGGCATGCGCTGAGACCCTCAGGTGTCTGCAGGGATCCAATCAAAACGCGATCAGGGCCAAAAAGATCAGAAATGGCTGTTCCCTCTGCGAGGAATTCAGGGTTGGAGAGGATGTCGAAGTGGCAGTTGGGCTTGGAGTTGGCCTCGAGAATGGTGCGCATTGACTCGGCGGTGCGGCATGGCACTGTGGACTTTTCAACGACGATCTTCGAAGAAGAGGCAACAGCGGCGATGCGTCGTGTGGCGAGTTCGACATAGCTTTAAGGAGATAACATAAAGAGAGAGAAAACGCGTAGACAGGGAAGGAGAATTAATTAAAGTCAGCTTCCACACATTTCCAGCAACGTGCAAATTTACGTACTTGAGATCGGCGGCGAACCCAGCACCCACACCGCTCTTCTTCGTAGGCGTGTTGACGCTGACGAAGATCAAATCGGCCTCTTCAATCCCCTTGTCGACATCGGTAGAGAAGAAGAGATTGCGGCCGCGTGCCTGGCGGACAACATCCTCTAAACCAGGTTCATAGATGGGCAGGGCGAAATCAGGGCTGTTCCAGGCATCGACACGCGCCTGGTTCAGGTCGACAATCGTCACCTTGATGTGCGGGCATTTCAGTGCGATGACAGCACAAGTTGGACCGCCTAGAAAAGGTACCAGGTGAGCGATGCGGTGATAACGACGAGCCCTTAAACCCGCCAAGTAACCCGCCACGTGTAATTCGAGCTATGAGGGCTATATGAGGATAGAAACATGCTCACCGACGTAGCCAGCCCCAACTGCGAAAGGCGAGATGGTTGAAAAGAAATGGTCAGCATCGTTTACGCCGTCGTTGAGAACGCATTGCACGCACTGCAGCAGATCTTGGATACTTTGACGGAAGCCATTAGAAGGAACTGGGAGGAGGTGGCAACGTGGCGGGGAGAAGGTGAGAGTGGTGGGAGATGAGAAGAGAACGCGTTGATAAATAATAATTTATGTATGAACCAGGTTTTGTTCTAGTCCTTTTCTGGAAATTAGCATTTCATCACGAGTTCTATTCCTTGACTTGGCATTTGTTCTCGATCCATGACCACTGTAAAACATATCAAGATCAACCAAAGACTCATCCAATCGTTACGCTTGGTGGTCCCTGTTGTCCCTTTTTCAAGAGCGCGGTGTGTTTGAAATAAAAGTGATCGTACCATTTCTCGCTTATGGTCACGGTAGCTCGAATGACGGTGAATCGCAATATTTGGCAAAAAAAAATGGCGACATGGCTATCTCAGGCTATCTGTGGGTGTGACGTATTGGCCTTGCGCTTCCAACTCCCACGTCCAGCACACCTTGAGCGCGTCCTGGATTACTGATCGACGCCTACGCATGGGAGGCCTCTCCAAAGACTTCAATTTCTTGCCAACCTCATCCTGATCCTCTAATAAATGTCCAAATGTATGAGGGAAAGAACTCTCCTCCGCTTATTTCCCGACATCGGAGTATATGCCACCACACAGCACTTTTACACCAACAAAACTCAACCTCCTGTTTCCACGCCCCTTGTTTTCTTTCGTTTCTCACTTCTATTCTGCATTGTCATCTTGCCCGCCAACCCAGAGAGTTACCAGGAATCGGATCGCAATAGGCACCGAGATAGAGGTGGAGAAAGAGGAGAATCAAAGCAGAGAAACTTTCAAATGTGCTTGCTTCGGTTACTGGTAAAGTACAAATTTCTGATTTTTTCTTTTTCTCTATGTAATTTAGCGAAGGACCTCTCATGTGCCCTGCAAATTCCACAAGTTTGGGAGATGTGCTGCCGGATCTCCATGTCCCTTCTCGCACGGTAGCGTCGAACTTCAGGGGCCTCAGAAGAAGGAAACCTGCAGATGGTTCATCAAGGGAAACTGCAAATTTGACAACAGATGTGCCCTCGCACGCATACTCCCTGGACAGAACATGGGGATGGACAGGAAGAACAAGGAAGCCCAACAAACTAACGCCTCTGGTGCTTCGGAAGAGAAGGATGGCGAACTGGGAAGTGGTGCCACCAGACGAGAGGCAACGTTCCGTGCACTCGTATCTGTTAAGTTGCCGCCTCATTCATGGGATCGGATGACGGTCGACTCATGGTTGGGGAGAATTGGCAGAGCGAAAGGAGAATTTTCACTCGGTCCCTGGCAGGCGAGAAGCCACATTGGATGTGGAGCCCGAACGACCTCCCTGTGCATATCTGCCTGCTTCTTCACGAGACCATCCCGATTTAATGCAGTCGAATAACCTGAATATCTCCGCGAGTTGTATCCTTCTATCAAATATGGGCATATTTAACGATCCAACAATCAGTCTCGTCAGCGCCGGCACACTTCATACTGATTCAGACAGTGAACTCCGTGCATCTGACGAGCCTCCTTTACACACTTCCAGATTCGGCATTCCCATCCCTCCTTCCTCCCAGAAAGAAACGATTTTGGGACGACCAGGACGATGCGCAATGATTGCTAAAATATGTGATATACGAGGATTTGCGCTCAAGGCGCCATATTATCAATTCAGCATCAAGTGCTGGCTCGCCCCCCAAGTCCGATGACCTTGGGTGCTTCAAATCCCATCACCCTTTGTCATATGCTCACATTTGTGGGCCCGCACTGGACCACTGTTCTAGGATCAGGTTCGTGGTATAAAGCATGCCATCGTGGTTGGGTATTTCGAAAGGCTTCTCTGATATGAGTCCACACAAGGTCATTCTTCAGAGGACCTTCTGCCACTGGGTATGTAAAATCTTCGAATGTTGAATATAAATTTAGACCAAGGGTCGACACCGAATACACCACGGCCGTGCGGAGCCCCTATGACATCGACGAAATATAACTACCCAAAAGCTTACCAAAAACAGTCAAGTACTTGCCTGATTTGGACTCCAAATTGGACAACGAAGAAAGAACGAGGTGGCAAATCCGATAAGTGCATCCTCCATGCCCACAACGTGTAACGAGAGCTTTGCTAACAGTGTGCAGGTCGCTTGATTATATTTTTCTTTGTATACCACTTGTGTAGAAATATGAAGAATACGTCTAATAGTCAACTAATAGTAGCCCCAAGTGTCGATCCCAGATCTACCCAACACACTGTGCCAGTGGTAATAAATAAAAAATTGTGTGAACTAGGTTCTGTTTCTTTTACCACGATTCACCAATGCGGAATCTAGTCCTCTTCTGGACATTCTCCAAATTTTATCCTCATATCTGTTCCTTCAATCCACGAGCGCTCGTTTCTCGGCTCGAGAAATTAAAAATATACAGTCTACTAACCAAAGATGGATGAGGTTTATTCCGACTGACAGCGGAAACTTCAAACTCTCTTCGACTCTGGGCTTAGCATGGTCCCAATCCTTTTAGGCCTGTGCAATCATGAACAAGTGAAGTAAATGCAATCTTTCCTATTCTCGCCTACTGACCCGACGAATCCCACCATGACATGGCATAATTCATTATAATTGGTGGGCAAGACATGGCGATGACATCTTTCGGTACGACAGACCGGCTCAAGCGCTCAAGCCTCATGTTGCGCCAAAGTGGGGTCTTGGCGCTTCCACAACTCCCACGACCCTTATATACTGATATCGATCAACCGTCAATATTCAATGTCTGCTTCTGGATTAGTGCGCAGCCTTGGAACACAGCATTTTTGCCCCAACAAAATTCAACCTACGCGCTTCACTCCTTCAACCACAGACTGTACTTAAACCTCAGCCAACAATACAAGTAGAAGTCCGAAAACAATGCCCAGTCCAGATCCATTCTTCGCCGTGGCCGATAGGATTGCCTATGACTTCTACACCAAACTTTGGCGTTTTGTGGATGAATTTCGTACAACGAAAGCGCTTTCGACCCCCCGTGCTTCGAACAGTATGTATTGGTACGAGTATGAAAAGGATACAGGTATGAGTATCCTCGCTGCCCATGCCCCACAAAACCTTACTGTTTTGGCAGATGAATTCCGTGGCAACAGACTCTCGGTTATCCCAGGTTCAAGCTTTCTGCCGGACCTCGAGAAATATCGAAGCATATCGAAAAATCATGGGCTCGGGACTGAACCCATGATCATAGAGGTCATTCTGCGGTTTCCACAGCCTTCAACCATCACCAAGGTTGGTCCGCTACGATTGACCAATTCGCAAGTACCACGGTCAATAGTACTGGAAACTTGGAAAATAAGTTTAACCTGTGGCCAGGGCGATGGCTTGATGGGAAATGACTTTGTTCACCATCTCGTTAGGATGTACGAGGAGCGTCGAAAATTTTATTTGGCCATCCACATCTGTATAAACAAACTGCCTACGGGAAATTTCATAAGGCAGGTTCATGACTCTCCCCCCAATCTCCCCAAGGGGTTGAAGATTGCCCTACGATTCAGCTCGGGTTCAGCTAACGAGATTGAAAGGCAATTCACGCCGTATGGTCAGTTGTAGGATCCTCAGCTAATTCCCTCCTACTTCCATTGATTGTTAATTTAGGCTCGGTTCCCCTTCCAATACGGAAATACACGTTTCCCCCAGTTCCCCATATTTACGGCAATTTCGTGCTTTCTGTGGCTTGCATAACGGACTCCAGCCGCTTGCTTGCAGATCTATCGCTTTGTGTTCAACGTCCAAACCGGTTAGGAATGTGTTCCGGCAATTACCTGCAAGTCAAGGGACAAGGAGAATTCCTCCCCGGCGCCTCCAGTAAGCAGGCAGAAAAGCCAAAGGCAAGTTTCCACGAACTCGTTCTTATTATTGATGTCCTAACAACTATCAATTATGCAGTCGGCAGTCGTTTTACCAGACGATCCCCGTCAAAAGTGGAGAACGAAATTAACTTCCAGGAAATTCTTGTCTCCATCGGGCATTTCTAAGTTACGGGATCGTATGATGTTCGAGTCCGTAGATGGCTGGGGGGAAGTGGGAGAGCGAAAAGAGGGTTTCCACATGGTCTCTCACAATCGAGATGTTACTTTGGACGTGGAGCTTGAACGTCCCTCCCATGCACACCACCTACTGTCTACTTCACGAGACCGTCCTGACTTAACGCAGTCGAAGAACCTGAACGTCTCCGCGAGTCATATCCTTCCATCAAGTGTGAGCAAATTCAACGGTCCAGCACTCAGTCTCGTCAACGCCGACGCCCTTAATACCGACAACGAAGTCCTTCCATCCGACGAGCCCCCTCAAAACATGTCCAGATTCGGTATTCCCATCCCTCCCAAAAAGATACGATTGCGAGACGACCACCAGAGTGCGCAATGGTGGTTAAAGCACATGATCCACGAGAATTTGCACTCAAGGCGCCGTGCCATCAATTCGGCATCAACTGCTGGCTCCCGCCCAAGTCCAATGATATCGGGTGCTTCGGATCCCATCACCCCCGAAATCCACTGAATTTCAACGACAATCCTGTGTAAATGTCAGCGAGGTTTTCCATTCTTCAGATGCCAGGGATGTAGAAAACTGAACGTTCTATATCCAGACCAGTGGCCTTGGACTCAGAATGTTCATCGTCGATCGACATCAAGAGCTTGAGCCCGCTTGACTGTCGTTATCTGTCGGACAAGACTACCAATCCAGGCTACATAACCTTTTACCACCATGGTCAGATAATACAAAATGCGCATGATACTAATCGTTCACCTGTTCTCTGAAATGGGTTCACAACACAACACGGTCCGACATCCTTTAGAGATCTTTGTCATTACAAGTCGTATGTAAATATCTTCGAGCGTTAAATCTTCGTGATGTAAGCCAAAAACAACATGAGTTATCTACGCCAACCAAAGAAGAAGCCAAAAATTAAATAGGTGAGTGGATAAGAAATAAAAATGCCTCGAGGCCACTCACCTTTGGCAGCACTTTATAAATAGAAGTAGGGCCTGTTAGGTCGGTTTCTTGTAAGGCGGAAACCCCACCTAACAGGTCCCCTCCAGGCTTCCTGCCGCGATGGGCGGGTCGATATATAAATAGATCATCCGCTTCCTCCACCCCAGAGCCTCTTCCCAAGAGGGTTTGGAAAATCTCGCCGCTCACCCGGGCCGGTGGGCCAGGCAATCGCTGAAGCAATCAACGATGCGTTGAGTCTTGACCATCAACCAATATGGATCCCTGTGCTCGATGGCCACCACCACCACCACTCCTCTCATATTTCTATTGCAGAATTATGTTTTATGTAAAGGCATGCATTTGTTCGTTTAGTTACTTCAGTCTGACCCAAAACCCAACCATCTAGGACTCCCAACCCCCTCCGAGTCCCCACTCGCCGTGCCCCTCCCTTCGTCGAGGAACGTGGGCCAGTGTTCTAATGATTTTATCATAGCATACGTACTCCCCACGTACCACTCCACTATTGTGTGGTGTGGGTCCTCGACAATGTGCCCGACTACCACTACAAATCGGGAATCGCACCGGGGATGGGGCTGCGAATCTTCCAGCGGGAATAGGTGGGAGACGTATCGGTGCATTCATTATAGTGCCCTTCCCTAACTCCCACCCCTTTCCCCACATTTCTGCTTCCGTCATGATCTTCTATGCCTCTAGGTCTGCCCCGCTTGCTGTCCATAAATCTTAACTACCATCGCTAACTACATGGAGGCCTCCTCGCAGTCCAAGCCTCGGTGTATGTACATACATGCAAAGGACTGAGGCTTGCCGGCGCAGTTGACATGCGCGACCACCCAGGGCGGTAAGATCAAGCCATACCAGTGTTGTCGAGTGCAGGATTACTACTGCCAATGCAATGAATGAGCGCTCGGCCAAGATCGACCGCACACACGAGCTGGCAAGAAAACGAACAAGGGTGGTATCTGTGCTCTGTGATAAGACTGATTTGGGTGAGTTTTTTTTTGTCTCCTTGGTTCGCTTTTCATTTCTGATTCATTCCAAACTAGGCAGCGCGTCCCTCTGGGTCTCGAGATCCCCCAACAACCTCGCCAGGAATTAGAGTCTCGCCCATGGGCGTGAAGACCCCGTTTCCCTGGAAGACCTCAAGGGCATGGTATCCACACTCCTCAGGGCGCCATATTCGGAGAGCGTACGACTCGTGCATCAAACTTTATCGCTGGGCGATGAACTTACCACCCCCTCTTCGTTCTAGGACATCGTGTCGATGCTAACGGCTACCACTGGCAACTTTATGTGCAAAATGTTCCACTCAATATTTGTGGAATTGGTGGCCAGGAAGAGAGGACACATCGATGATAACAAGGAGTGGCTCATTATGACTTATAGGAGGTGGTCACGAGAAGTGGCGACGGAGGCTGGAGGGTTTTAGTGAAACGAGCTAAGTGGGTGTGAGTTTCAGGAGGCAGGATGGCGAACTTACCACCCTCCTGCTTGTTGCAGGACGCAGTGGCGAACTTGGAACAGCTACGATGAGAATGAAAACAAGGTTAGTGGTTACCAAACCTCAGGTACTAGAACAACGAGCTTACCCCCCTCTTCTTAGGACCTGGCGCTGACACTAACAGCTGCGACAATGGATGTACCTCCTACCAACGCACAATGTGTTACACTCGGTATCTTTGGGCCTCGGATGCGAGAATGACGCTCGGCAATGATGGAAGGACTCGCGAGTCGTCGTAGAGGAAAGACCATGCACCTTCGTTTAGTGGATACATTAGGTCATGTACGCTCTTCCATGTGTAGTAGTAGCTGGATATCAATGTTCTTAAAGCAATATGTCAAATTTGAAGGGCACTTCTGCAACAAAATATCGCAAAGTGTGAGGGTTTTCATGAGCTTTCATACATACGAAGAAATAATAAAATTTGAGCCTCTCATAACTTCTCTCACTATTTGCTGCCTTAGCTGCCTTTTCCCCCTCATGTGCTTTGTATAAACGATACCCATGGTGATGATTCACGAAGGAAGGTTGGGTTTCTGATGTGAAACTCAACTGGGTTCTTTGCACTTTCCTCTGTTCGTCTGACCTTTATTTCCTTGGTTTCAATCCTAGGTCAAACTTATGTCGTAAAAAACAGAGAATTTCTGGGAGTTCAATTGTGCAGTCATTACAATTGTCGCAATATTTCCTATTTTACTACAGCATAAGTTATGTTTCTAAATGATTGCTTTATTTCAATTTGTAAGCCGGGAAATTCCAGATATGGCTCCAGGCTCGTTGACCTTTTTTCAACCACCTTTCAACCACCGCGTTACTCCACCACCTCACTCACGACTTTCGAAAATAGAGGCAAGTATAGGTTACTACCGACCGGTTGATCACTCTGACGGACTCTTTTTAGGTGAATTTATCTTGAAGTAGACTCTCATCGATCATCCTCAATGTTGACCTCGAGTTCTCAACGCACACGAGCTCGACTTGCTGTACACCAGCATTCCTTCCTTTTATTTTGCGCATCTACAAGCTTTTGCTTCCCACTCCCACACAGGAACTCCCAAAGCTAAGTACCAGGTATTCCTACATATCTACCATCTATCTCACTCATCACTTGCCACTTGCTCTGAGTTGCTCACGTTTGCTCCGTTCCTCCCTCATGGAAAGCCGTGGCTCAACAACCTTTGGCCATCCTCCGCTTATCACATCCCAGTTGCCGCTGGCACCCTGAGCGCAACTGGTAGATCGCCTCGTCTGTCCCACATCGCGTCCCAGTAACTGTCAGCACCCTCAAGCATTCCACATCACGATTCACGACCCAACAACTGACCGGCAGGATGGCTCATCCATCTCATGTTATGCATCCCATATCACACCCTGGTGACTGTCAGCACCGTCACCCATGCCGTGCCATACCCCTGCAACGGTCTGCAGGAGGCAGCAGACCGTTTGTGTCATTTATCTCATCTCACAGTCCAGCGACTGTTTGCGGAGAGTGCCAGACATGCCCTGCCCCATTCCAAAGATCCCCAGCAACCGTCGGCAGAGAGCAACCAACTGGTTATTCTTTCCATCCTGCATCGTGGTTCGGGCCACGACCTTCCCACATCACCCATAGCAATAACGCCGAAGAAGACCAACCGACGGGCTGCCTCATCCATCCATATCGTAGTCGACATAACCAACCCACGTTGCATCCCACCGATCCGCATAGAGCCACCGGGTCACCCACGTTGCGCGCCAATGATCGTTTGCACCCTCGTCCATCCCTCATCACGTTCCAGCGACTGCTGGAAGTAAGCAGCCTGCGCCGTTGAGCATCCCACTCCGCACTTTGGCACACCACTGCACCGCTTTGCATCACATTCCGCGTTTTTCATCCGCCACCGAACCCTTGAGCATCCTATCCCACACTTTCGTGCCACCGTACATTTGAGAATCCCAATGCGAATGGGGACGCCTAAGACCACGCCGACTAGCCCACCGCCGGTGTTTAGAGATCCAAGAATAACGCAGGCCCACTGCACGACAACGACGGCCACCCAATTCAATTAGGGACGCCCAAAATCATGCCGACTCGCCCCACTCCAGCGTTCGGAGATCCCACAACAACGAAGGCCAACTCAACACGAACAGGGACGCCCAGGACCATGGCAACTACCCCAACGCCGACGATGGGAACGCGCCGATTGCCATCTAAATTTGTAAACGATGGTGGGGGGAAGATTCTGTACTGTATTTACTGCTGAAATACAGGATGTTTATTCTAGACGAACTATGTTTCCGTGGCTAGGGATGGTGATGCTGTACAATCAAGATAGGCTGTGATCAATCTTATCTCTAAGTTAAATGACGCACCCAGAGGAGAGGGATTGTGAAGCGGATAGTCCATTAAGATGGAATCGGGTGCATCACAGCCGTCACCCTGGGAGGAATCCGTGAGCGATGCTAGGAGGCTCTCTCGGAGGATGGAAGTGGATTCTATTTATACACCAGGCGATCATCTGAAGGGAGAGGGCCTCTTAGGGGGGGTTTATACCTTACAAGGAACTGGCCTAACAGGCCCTATATCTATTTATAAACTGGTGCCAAAGGTGAGGCCACTTGTGTAACCTGAGAATGTTAGTAATTGCGATGAGAACAGTTCGAAGGAGTGACCAAAGGTGAAAATCATCAAAGCGACAACCTTCATAGTAAGGTCGAAATGTGGGGAGGAAAAACCCCAACGAAAGACCTTTGCAAGCAATCTCGTAAAATCGCCTACGCCGCGCCCAGCTCAACAGCTCTCCTCACAACCTCATCAATGCCCCACCTCTCCTTACTCGCAATCCCATGCTTCAAATCCAACACATCTCCAATCTCATCGCAAGCACGGAGGACACAATCCACATCCTCCTTCGTATGCGCCGCACTCACACAAAACCTCGCGCTCACGGGGGTCCTATGCAAGGCATGTTTAAACCAGAGTTTCATTGGGTAAAAATACACTTACAGAGTCAAGGCCAGTACAGCAGGCTGTGATGGCGCCACAAATGTACTCACTGGCTTCACCATAACCCAAACCGAAACAATTGGCTTAAAGAAAATTAGTTAGGCCAGTCTCATAGTTGGTGGTGAGCTTGCAAGGGAGAGGGACGTATGACCAATTTCGAGAGTTTGTGTTAATGACAAGTTAATGACTTGGCAGCACTGCAAGGTGCCTTCCGAGCAGGAAGCAGCGTCAGCGCGGGCAAAGGTGCTGGCAGCTACAAGGATGGGGAGAGCCAATACAAAGGCAGTGGCAGAGAAGGCACGAGCGAACATTCCGAGATATGCGAACGTTGTAGGGATTGCCTGGGTAGAAGAACTAATGTTCGTCTGCGGGTTCGGTCGAAATTTGGCATCCTTTTATAATTCTGACCCTTTCAGAAATCTTCGCAGCGCTGCATAAACGACACCCTATCCTTGGAATAGTGGAAGTATCCGCAACCCAAAAATAATTTGCAATTTCGAATTTATGCTCCATCTTGACTAGTCCGTATGGTTTGGACGCGCACTAGATTGTTGCTTACTAACATCACCCCATACATTGAATCCCTGGCAGGGAAACGTGGCGAATGTGACAAAACGATCACAGATTTTGGCAGGCTGGACAGAAAATGGGTCCGATCAATCTGTGGGGTGATGTTAGTACAGCTATGTACTTAAATGCAAATCAATAGAGCAGTTCGGTTCAATAGCCTTTTGTTTGTTTGCGGCGCAGGCGCCAAATTAGCCGCTAATCGGTAAAATTAGAGATTCCAGCCTCCAGGTTGTTATCATTGTCAAGTTGTTATCGTTTCTCCTCTACCATCTCCCCACAGGTCTTATGGCGAGATATAGTTACAATGGTATCCTTGACAGCCTCCGGAATGTGTCTTCGATTACCAACACGAACCATTAGTAGCGGAGAGTGGAGAGTATGACGGTTTGTAGAAGACGATAAGATGAGCTCAACTCTTTGATCAACAGAAAGTCGACAGAACACCACCTACTGGCAGGTTGATATATCAGAGGCATGTAATTAGATAAAAAGCCTGATACATTAATCAATCTAATTAGATACACATTCTGATATATCACACTACATGCGGGCTGGCTTCTTTCCCTCTCGGCACTGCTTCTGCCTTGTTTCGATTTAAACTCAGCCCACTTTGTGGCGCAGTGGGGCGCGCATTAATTCCCAATTGGGAATATAAACCCGCCTCATGCCCCAATTGGGCACAGAGGAATCAATCGATGAAAATGCTGTATATTTCATTCTGATAACTACATACTAGATGATATGGAGTCTCTTCACACTGCCTTTAGTTCACTCTTACACCCCGCCATACCTTCGCAATTGTATGCTTCATATCCCATGCAGTTCATTCGTGTTCACATGCCCCGGGTCTGCTTCGCCTGCTCTCCCGGTTGTATACCCTTCGCTGGCTCTTTGTCTGCACCCCAGGCCCCCTAGTAGAGGCCTCTTTACATGTGAACAAACCCTCGAGGTTCGATTGCAAGCCCTGGCATAGCTCTTCACCATGTCACAATGCAGGCCAGCAAAACTCCTGCATTCGCGAGTGTCTGTGGTGCGCATGCAATGGGAGAGCCGAGTAACAGTGGGCAGTGGCAGCATGGGGGTGTTGGTGAAAGGGTGTAAGGTTTTGGCAAGCAAGGGGATGGCCAGTGCATGCTGGCGGTGGGTGAGTGATGCAGTTGGAGCGGCTGGGCATATTCGTCTGGGCGGTGCATAATGGGGTTTCAATGGGTGCACCTGTGGGCCATAATGCATTGGCGTTGCCATTAGATGGCAGCGAAAGGGAGGTTCACCTCTTCACACACCTGGCAGGTCTCCTATCACATTGACCTAGTTACTCCCAGTCCCCAGGCCACCTATAACCCTACAATGACACAAAATGATGGCCTACATCCCTTGTTGGAGGGGAGAGGCCAAGGTAGTTGTTGCTGGCATGGTGTGTGGGCCTAAAAGAGAGAGTAAAGTGAGTAGACCAACTATAGAAGGGCTATAGAGAGCTTACATACCCTTTTGTGCATCTTAGCATGGCCGTTGGGGACAGAGAGGCACTGCAAGAGGAGAGGAGGAGTGGAGATGGTGGACAGACAGAGGAAATTCTGGCTTGTCGTTGTTTGTTTTGGAAGGCCATGGTGGCAACTTGAGTACAAATTTGGAAAGGGTCATGAACAGGATCACAAATGATCATGAACGGTTTTGCACCTAGACCACACACTGCCTAGTAACTCCACTGTATATGAAGTCCTTTAGCTCTCTTTTGTGTAGTAAATACTTTCCCCAATTTAACTGACCAAATTTTGTTAGTCCAAGAAGTGTAGTATGGTATTGGTGTCTTGTTGGCATCATGAGGAACATTAATCAGAATTGGCGTCCAATATGTGTGCCCATAGTTTCAAATTACAGAGACTCCTAGCAGCAATTTGCCAACCCTGACTTTATTTGGTGACATTACCAGACATTTCGTCGCATTACTCCTTAGTCAAATAAGTAGTAGGCCTCTGCCCATCACAAAATCTCTCACTCTAATTTCGAGTTATCGTGGGGAACGTGAATGAATTATTGTATGGATAGGTAAATACAGCATTTATATAGGTCATGGCAGTAGGACTTATCTATGATCTCTGAAATCCAACCATAACTCACTCATTCAATACCCTCTCATTCCAACTGGCTTGTCTCAGCATCATCACTGTTGGCAGAAGCGGCAGCAGTGACATGGGCACCAGCCATTGTGGGCCAGGTGTCGATGCAGTGTGTCTGGGGGTGTGAAAGTGGTGGCATGTGGGTGTCAGTCATGTGGTGCATTCACGTGGGCATTGGAAATAAAGGCGTTGGGTGGAATTGGTTAGGTGCCAGGTGCTGGCGTCATGTGGGCTGGGTATGTGTAAGTTGTCGAACTCCCTCACATACCTAGCGGGTCTCCCCTCATATTTCCTAGCCACACCTGACCCACATGCCCACACAAAACTATTCAAAGATTTAGCCTACATCCCTGGTTGGAGGGGGAAGGCCAGGTGCCGGCTGCTGGGAATGAGCATGAATATGGGGGGACCTAAAATGTGACAATTGGTGCAGAATATATCACATAAACATATTACACACCTTTTCCAAGTCCTGGTGGATTTATTGAGATGAGAGGCAAGTCACAAGAGGGGATGAGGAGAGTGGATGACTGCAAGGAAGCAGCCCAAAGTCAGGCGAAATCCAGGGCTTCCAGGTAAGGCCCAAGGCGATATATAGCTCCCTCCTGTCTCCTAAATTGCACCCCTCATTAGCAGTGCAATCCCCGACTTGCTGTTGGTCCGGCATCGTGGCGAGCCCATCCTCAGCAGATGGATGGGTGATGACATGGTGCCTACATCCCTCAATGAGGGGAGAGGCGAGGTCGTACAACTGCTCGTGGTTGTATTCCACCTGGGAATGAAGCACCATCTGGTAGATGGATAGGCTGGTGGTGGTGGTATGAACAGAAGGTTGAGCGAGCAGCCCAAACTTGCGAGTGTGCCAAATGCGGAAAGGCAGAACCTGCCATTTTGGGACGCAGCATGCGAACGGGGTTTCCCGTGGTGTCGTAGCTCCTGTCGTGCCGAGGACAAGCCGTACTACGGAGGTAGGGATGTCATATGTATCTAATGTGATATATCAGAATGCGTATCTAATTAGATTGATTAATGTATCAGGCTTTTTATCTAATTAGATGCCTCTGATATATCATATTGCCAGATAGGCCTGGACAGAAGTCGACCAAGGTACAAAAGATTCAAATAGGCGCTGACATTCAGCACTGCAAGGCTATTTGGAACTGAACTGTTCGACCGATTTGCATTTAGCTGTAGTATCCAATTTTGTTCTGGGGATGGTCATGCTCAGGAGTTAGTAACACTGCTGTGGTGGGACTATTTAGAGGGGGGGGGTCAAACTTGAAATCACTTTGGCATTTGATCTTGCATTTTGAGAACGAGTCTGAAATGAATATTCTGACTCACCAGCACATGAGTCAGACTCTGACTCTCCGGCACACTCAGTTTCTCATGGAACGGTATACATGCTCCTCTGGGTATATTGGACACCTTCACCAATGCTCATAGGGGTTTGGGTAGCTGCCAGACATATTCACGGCAGCAGTGTGGAGCTTTACTGCTTCAGACCAAACTCATATCGCCACACCACATTGTACTGTGTCGACAGGACAGGGTACTTATGCAACACTCTTGTATATAGGATAAATTGTATTCATTTAATGACTTGCTATTATATATGTACTACTTACACATATCATGGAAAAAAGGGGCGACGGAAGGACATACCCTCCTGAACACCACCCTAGTGGTTGGAAACCTGATGCTGCATTGGTTCCCATCGAGCTCCCCCCCCTCAGCAACCACATTTTCCCCCATTCATTGTCAGCGTCACCTGGCCTGTCGCTGTGGTTGTTGTCGGCATTGACAGCTAGCGCGTCCCAGCTGCGATCCAGCTGCGATTTGTATTCGTCAGTGCAACTGTTTTTCAGCAGATGCCATAGGTGCTCTTGTAGTCATTCTTCATGTCTGCAGTGCCAAGGGCTGTCTTGGCCATTCGTGGGTTCTTGGCAGTGTCGGTATGTGGGGAGGAGTTTGAGTTTGGGTGCATTGACTCGTCTGTCATTTGGGCTGAATTACGCAAGGCGGGGCGACAGAAAAAGAGGGAGGGAGCAGAAAGAGAGAGCAGGAGATAGGTGTTGAACGTTGAACGTTGAACGCTGAGCACGCACCTGTATATGCTACTATTATCTATCAATACTAGGGTCTTACCCAAGTCACTTTATAAATGCATATGGGACAAACCCCACCACCCAAAAAAGCGAAAAACAACCATGCTGCCGTGGGTGCCGGGGCTCATTTAGATTACTAATAGGGATCTGTATGTGAGTGGGTAGGATGGTTGACATGCCGAGGGCGCCGGATGGGAGGGTGGGGTAGTTAGGTGGGGCGGGGCTGTTGGGGATGCTAGTAAATAGATGTCAACAATGCAGGAAACAGCATCCTAGGATGCTTGCCCGTTGTTGGGTGTGTTGGGCGGGTTAGGGGGCAGGGGAAATTATATAATAGGGTATTCTACATTTAAATACACCTAATACACCTCTTTGCGCACCCCAGCAGGGGTGGTATGGGATGGATTGGCGTTGGGGACATTGGATGACATTCTATTTATAGGACACGTCATCAAAAATAACCTTGGGTGGTCATATTCGCTGTTTGGGGTATTGTGCATGGTGTATAATGGTAGAAACAGTGTAGATAGGTAGCTATGGTATATCTGAATGCATTTCATCCTTTTCCATGTCTCAGGAGAGGCAGGGATGGATGGATGCCTTTGGATGATGTTGGATGACGTTCATGTTTTTCTCATCTTATCTTGCCAATTATTTTCTTATTACTCATTCATAAACAGCCATTGCTGTTACATTTATACATGAATACCCAGGTATTCCCCAAGTCACTTCATAAATCCACACCAGGTATACCCCACCACCCAAAAAAAAAGGACTTTGCCATTATGCCGGGGCTGGTTAGGATTAGTAATAGGGTCCTTTGGGTGAGCAGGTGAATTGGTTGATATGCCGAGGGTGCCGGATGGAAGGGCGGGGGTGTGTAATAGGGCGGGACTGTTGGATGGGGGTTGGGGACACTAGTAAATAGGTATAAACAATGCCAGATGTGGCAGGCGGGTGGTTGCGCTCGCTGTTATGCACGTTGGGGGGGATATTTGGGCAGGAAATTTCATATTTGGGTGTAGCAGGGTTAGATACACCCATCTGGGATGTTTTGGCGCGCCAGGGGGAGCAGGAGCGGGCGCTAAATCGTTTGACGACGCGTCC
>Ga0307517_10002925_pt1 | contig 27033 bp, 27 predicted proteins | sample 23_EM_MG_FD_194515 | JGI IMG/M metagenome (GOLD analysis project Ga0307517, IMG submission 194515) | Populus trichocarpa ectomycorrhiza microbial communities from riparian zone in the Pacific Northwest, United States - 23_EM | ecosystem: Host-associated > Plants > Roots > Unclassified | place... | reverse complement strand
CCCCCCCCCCCCCCCCCCCCCCCCCCCCCCCCCCCCCCCCCCCCCCCCCCCCCCCCCCCCCCCCCCCCCCCCCCCCCCCCCCCCCCCCCCCCCAGATTGGCTAGTTGGGAAAACATAGGGTGGAGTTATTGTGGTGCTGTGATGAGAATTGTCATTGGTATCATAGTGTTGTTTGGTACCTGGAAGTACAAAATGTACCGAAAGATAGCGTTTAAGTTGGTAAGGGTTGGGTATTGGTGGAATGAAGGGTTACCCGGTGTGGGAATGCGGTAAGTGATAGGCACTCAAAAAGTTCTTCGAAAACCAACTTTTATACTCGAGTAGAAGATTATGACACGGTACTGATTTTTTGGATTTCTTTCTAGATTTTAGAGGGAGATAGTAGTTAACCACCATGCATAACCAATTCCGGGCACAAACAGGGGTACACACAATCCTTTTCAATAGCTAGTTTTTTCATAGCACCGTAGGGATATATCCAGCGAGGCCTAAGAAAATTTTCAGTCGTTGAGACAACAACCCTCTCCCTTTGGCTGTGTATTTTTTTTTCATTTTCATTTTCAAACCAAACCATTCTTATCAGACTAACATGTGGATCACACTAGTGCGCTTTGGCCCGGGAACTAACAAGTGGAGTAGGGTACCGTAGGAAAGGGGGCTAAGCGAGGTCAAGTGACTGTAAAACAACCAAGAGAACAGGCGGGTATCGTCCTTGTCCTGTGCGATACCGGTTACGTTATCTTGGATGCGGTGTGGTAACCGGTGCTGCGTGACATGCTTGGTTGATTGAGTGATTGATTGATTGATCTGATAATACCGGTAACTGTAACTATAAAAAGAATAGGGATAAAGATAGAAATAAAAATGGTGTGATCTTGTGGTCTCCTTATTGTGCCAATGGGTTGTACTTCCATTGTGGGATGTGATGGAGATGTGACTCTTGGCAATGGAAAACAAAAAGAAAGAGGTATGATACTGATATTTTTTTGTATGATAATATTTTGATACCATTTTTATTTGAAAGGGCAAGGGGGGGGGGGAGGTAATATTTTGGTCTCGTGTTTGAAAGGGAATGGGGGTTGGAAAGGCCTCGATGGGGAAAAGCTATCAGTATTGTAACGCAAGGAAGCTTGTTTGGGAGCCCGGCCCTCTTTTGGTTAAGATAACCCCACTACTTTTTCATTCCATCCCTTCTTCATCCATCCATCCCAACATCCATCCCACCACCATCCATCCATCTATCGCAACCACCAGCTATCGGCTAGTGGATAACAAGAAGTGAAAAAAAAATCACATCACAAGAAACCACTCACGAGGAAAACTTGTTTCCAATCATAAACGGAGAACAAACGGAAACAACAAAGCATAACAAAGCAAGGCGGGGAGAAAAAAAAGAAAAGAAAAGAAAGGATGCCCCGAACTCTCTTCTTCGTCACCGGCAACGCCAACAAACTCGCCGAAGTAAGCGCTATTCTAGCGACTAGCGGGATGAGCATCCAGAGCAAGGCGTTGGATTTACCTGAGCTGCAGGGGACCATAGAAGATGTGTCGAAGGATAAAGCAAAACGTGCGGCAGAGGTGGTATGTGTGTATTCACGCATTCTATCTCCCTCTCCCTCCACCTCCTCTGCCTCTTTCCCCCCCTCCACCACATTCACGGGGGGAAATTCCGGTGGTGGTGAGGATATGTGCTTATAGAATTGTTGTCATTGTTGCGATGGCATCGTGATAATTAGATTGGAGGACCCGTTCTTGTCGAAGATACTTGCTTGTGCTTCAATGCATTGAAGGGATTGCCTGGCCCGTATATGTATGCCACGCCCCCTCTCCCCGTCGCAGAGCATGCTATCGTCGCTATGGCGCTATGGCACAAACACGATTACGAGAACCATAGAGCGAACATGTCATGTCCCAAACTGACAGAAAGAGAAAAAACATGACTCATAACCCACAATGCCTGGCCTTAACTAGTTGGCTAACTAACCACAACCCCTATGCAACGGTGCTCCAGAAAATGGTTCATGAAAGACCTCGGCCATGAAGGCCTTGTAAACATGCTCGCCGCATACGAAGATAAGTCCGCGCAAGCAGTATGCACATTTGCCTACTGTGAAGGGCCGGGACAGGAACCAGTGCTGTTTCAAGGTAGGACTGATGTATGTATGATTTTGCCACTCCTTCCTCTCCGCTTCCTTTCTTTTTTCCACGAACAGAAAAAGAAAAAGAGGGAAAACAGGATAGAACTGATTCATCGGTGATTTTTCCGCACTGTGTGTATACAGGGTAAGATCGTGCCTGCTAGAGGACCTGCGAGATTTGGTTGGTTTACCCAGCTCCTTTGCCCCTTTTGTTATTGTTTTGTTCTCGTGTCGTTTTGGTATTTTCGGGACTGACTCGGGCATGTTGGCGGTGGCGGCAGGATGGGATCCGATATTCGAGTACGAGGGGCAGACGTGAGTTTCTCTTGCTCGTGACCCTTATCACATGCCGTTTTTCAATTTTTCGGATCTTGGCTTTGCGATCATTGACTTTGGCCTTTTGTTTTTATTTTAATAGATACGCGGAGATGGACAAGGTTGCTAAGAACCTGATCTCACATCGTTTCAAGGCGCTTGAGATGCTTAGAAAGTGGATGGAAACTCATCCTTAGATTGCCGGTAATCTGCGCGGGGGGGGATTGTTCTACGGTGCTCCAGAGTTCTATAGGGGAGGGCTTTTTTGTCTCATTATGCCTAGAGACTAGAAACTAGAGACTCGAACTAGACGTCCTTGAATAAACTTCATACGCCCTCCGGATTGTTTTGCATCCAATGCTTTGCCCATGCGGATATCCTGTCGACGTTGCTGTCGATCTCCTCTGTGGTATCGCTCCGTAGCTCAATTATGGCTTCCCCATCGTATGCCTCCCTGGCTTCTTCAAGGATAACCTGCATGATCTCGGCGTCGAGATTCTCTTGGAGTTTCTTGTCTGCAGACGTCATTAGCCGCCATTCGGACAGCACTCCTAGGGCGTAATGAATCAGGGCAAGAGTTCTATTTTTCGTAAGGTTACATACCCGGATAGTTCCTGTGCCTCAAAGATGTAATGCGGTAGCATACAGCCAATCAGCTACTACCAGCAAACCACTACCACTACTACCGCAAGTAGCAGGAGAGAAAGGAGAGACACCCACCGTTTCTCCAATCGATCATATAGAATGGTTGAATCCGCACGTAGCACAACAACAAGATCTATCCAGCTCTTCGGGAACAAATCACATACGTGCCAATCAATGATGCACCCGCCCTCTTTGACTTCGTCCTCGATCTCATCCAAAAGCTGAACAGCCAACCGAACACCCCGTTATCTTTAGCTTCGGGAGAGCACGGATATCTGTAACAAATAGGCGAAAGAAAAAAAGGAAAGAAAGGCAAACCAGAAAAACAAACCTTATCTTCGTCGACGATGTGGCTCTTTAGTTCGTCGTCATAGCCGTCATAGCAGTTACGTTCCTTGACAATGCTATTGATAGAGAGGTGTTTGAGACCCGGTTCCGCGATCTGTGCCAGGAGCTCGCAGTGGCAGGACTTCCCTGCGTTGGATTGAGACAGCGTTAGGAACGGTTCACCAAACAATCGGGTGGACAGCAGTGGAAATGGAAATCTCCGTCTGCAGCTGTTAATAGAACTGGATGGGGAGGGGAGGGGAGGGGGAGGAGGGGGTGTCGGATGCGAGATGCAAGCTCGCTGCAACGTACCGACCCCGGGGGTCCCGGTGATTATGATGTTTGGCTTTGTGCGAGGCATGGCGAGATGTTGTGTCTTCGATTCTGGCGGCTGCAGCCCTGGACTTTCCGCTTTCGTTTTGGCCTTGGTTTTGTTTGGTTCGGTTCTGTTTTGTTCGAGTTTATTTTGTTTGGTGGGGTTTGGATCTACGGTACCTGCGCGGAGTTGACTGTCGGGGCTTACTTGATTTTTTTTTTTTGCTACCCGAGCCCCAGACAGAGGGGGGGAGTTGCCCTAACCCTTATATTCCGGAGAAACTTTAATCCGGGATTCTGTGGGGCGATGAAAAGTCAGGGAGACAGAGCGGGGGCTAGGATGGGAATGGGCGGATCTGGCTCCAACATCATCTATTTTATCCTGGCCTTGCGGATCTCACGCGAAGTACTCGAGTACTCGTACTTATACATGGTACTTGTGCCAGTATTGGATGGTGGCGGGGTCCGGGGTACCGGCGTCATCTTGTACTCGCAACAGAGTGGACGCCAAACAAACTTCTGCGTTAAAGCGCAAACCGGAATCACACATAAAAGAAGCATTGCTAAGGTTACCGTATCGCTCGGGGGGTCCGGTTGGTTTGGTGTAGCTTATATTTTGTGGAAGCGGACAGTAGGGGTTTTCAAAGTTCAGAAGAGAGACAATGGTAAAATGATCGGCACCCAGCCATGCATTAGTGTGCATTAGGGCACATATTAACAGGGGCCAATTGTATCAGAGGATTTCAAGTCGCATATTTGAAGCCCCCAAAAAGGAGAGTGAGTAAAGTGAGAAAGTTTGGTATGTACTCGCTCAAGTAACAAGTCTGTTCCCCAGGCATTGGGGGGTGGGTGGGTTTAGCAGGCACATCTCTAAAAGCTGGGAACAGATTTTTCTTTGAGCCAGTATAATACTGTAAGAGCGAAGAAAATTCCTATCTTCTACCAAGAAATTGAGATACTTTTGGCTTGTTGGTGGTAATAAGGCCCAGGTACTTAACCCGCATGGAAGTATTCTCTCGTTACCAAAGCCAAAACTCTGATCTTGGCTCGTTACGGACCTCTTGACCTCCGTCTCTACCTGAAAAAAATGTATGGTATGGTATGGTAAAATGATTGTAAATTAACCATTTTTGTGTATGCCAAGCTTACCCGAAACGCCACAGTAACCTACTTTTCGTCAACTTTTTTAACTTTGAAAACCCCTAGTACGGTAATTAACCTGCGATCTTACTATATCGCACACGGTGCTACCTTGTAGGGTATTGATACTTGTAATAGTCGAACAATGTTGGTCCCAGCATTAAGTTCTGTGGCGGGGAGGGTAGCTGGGCGAGTACAGGGAGGACGCGTTGCTTCGAATCATCCGTACCTCGGCGCACCCGATTTACTGGGGCAAACATTCTTGCTCGTGCCCCATACGAGCAAACCACATGCCAACGCCGTACATACCCTTTAACTCTCTCCCCACCCCCCTGTGACGTCCCCTCCCTATCAAATATTCTAACATCACTGCTTCTCTCTCAAAGACTTCTATAATTATTATCGTCAATAGTGCCTACGCGAGTTGTTCGGACCCGATACGGTAGCTTATCATGGCGGGCTCCTCCCGCGTACCCGTCTCCCTGCGCAGCTTCGCTTCTTCGAAAAAAGCCGCGGTGAAAAGCTCATCGTTTCTCCTACTCAATCTTGACCTGTAAGATCTCTGCTCGCTCCATGCCCACGTGCCATCGGAAATTGGGGAGACGGTGATAGAGTAATAATAATCATAATAATACGAGCTTGGCTGACCGATTGCCATTAAAACGAGAAAAAAAATAAAGATTCCGAAATATCGTGTTTGCCTTCTTCATCTTGCGGCACTTTCGCCGCGCCGTGCGCAAGTTGCGTGGTCGCGGTGTATTCGGAACCCTGGTAGACTTCTATTCAGCTGTGCAACGGTACTCGTATGGTGTTTTCCTCAATTTCCCCGGCATCAGGTCGAAGGTGCAGTCACAGGTTGATGAGGCGTTGAAGAAATTGGAAGATAAGCTCGTTCCCAAAGGACCTGGTGTTACCCGGTATCTTGCATTGCCTAAAGAAGGCATGACCGAGCTGCAGGTGAAGGAGGAATTGAAAAAGTATGGTATAGCAAGCTCTTTGTTATTTTCGATAAGACGATTTGGGGGTATCTGAACTGATGATGTGTGATTCCTGATGCAAGACTGAGCGAAATGGAACATGCGTCGTGGGAAGAAGGAAAGGTCTCCGGTGCTGTGTATCATGGTGGGGATGATCTCTTGAATCTTCAAAGTGAGGCATCTCGTATTTTTTCTACCAGCAACCCAATGCACCCGGACGTCTTTCCTGGTGTGAGGAAAATGGAGGCCGAGATAGTGGCAATGGTAAGAGCTATTGGTTTGTTACGGAGATTGTATCGGGGATTGACGCGACGGGTAGGTCTTGGCAATGTTCAATGCACCTTCTGGTGCCGGTGGTATCACGACAAGTGGGGGCACCGAGAGTATCTTGATGGCTTGCTTGTCCGCTAGAACAAAGGCCTACGTTGAACGTGGTGTTTCCGAACCTGAGATGTGAGCATCGATATGTCTCTACCCATAATCACAATAAATTACTGACGGCTAGCACAGCATTGTCCCGAGTACAGCTCATGCTGCGTTTGACAAGGCAGGCCATTACTTTGGCTTGACCGTGCACCGCGTAGCTGTGGATGCCGTAACCCTCAAAGTTGATCTTAAGGCAGTTAGCCGTTTAGTAAATTACAACACAGTTTTGGTAGGTTATGACCGGTTACTGGAATCCATTATTTGCTGATCGGCTGTGGTCCAGATTGCTGGGTCAGCACCAAATTTCCCACATGGAATCATTGACGATATTGTGGGCTTGAGTAAAATTGCTTTGAGGAGACGGATCCCGTTGCACGTTGATGCCTGCCTTGGGTCTTTCCTCATACCATTTCTTGAGAGGGCAGGGTATCCAACCGAACCCTTCGATTTCCGTGTCAAGGGTGTAACTTCAGTTTCATGCGACACTCACAAATGTTTGTCTCCCAGAAACATATCTCCTTGCATTACTGACAATGTCCCGTAATAGATGGGTTTGCTCCCAAGGGAAGTTCCGTTGTGCTCTTCCGCACAAAGAAGCTTCGATCTTATGGCTATTTCGTTTCTGCTACCTGGCCTGGTGGGATTTACGCTTCACCTTCTCTCGCTGGCTCCCGTGCTGGCTCGCTTATCGCCGGAACTTGGGCTTCTCTGATGAGCCAGGGTGAGAATGGATATACCAATTCTTGCCGGGATATCGTGGGAGCTGCAAAAGAAATTGAGTCTGGTATCCGCGAGCGTCTCCATCCAGACTTATTCATTCTTGGGGAACCTATGGTTAGTGTAGTGGCATTCTCGAGCAAGACACTTAATATATACGAGGTTGCGGATGAGTTGATCTCGTTGGGATGGCACTTGAATGCTCTACAAGATCCTCCGGCGCTTCACATTGCTTGCACCCGCCCCACAGTGTCTACTGTGGAGACTTTCTTAAAAGATTTGGAGAAAGCCGTGCAGAGTGTGAAATTGAGGGGAGAGGGCGAACCTGGATCAAAGGCTGCTGTTGGTGAGACTGCTGCACTATATGGAGCTGCGGGAAGTCTGCCAAACAAGAGTGTTATCAACACGATGGCGGCTGGGTTTATTGATACTTTATATAAGGCTTAAGCTGAAGGTTTCTGGTATTGGACATTGTTGATATGCTGAGGTGGAAGAGATAGGAATCACCTTGCTATAAATAGGAGAAGGGTGGTTTCGTTTTTTTTTTGTATTGTACACACACTTGAGCGCTCTTTTTTCTTTCGCTCCATCTTCTCTTCTCCTATCGCGAGGGGTTTACACGTTCGCTCATATATCTCATTTGTTTATGTTACTGGTTGGCAAGACTTCGTTTTCGCATTTGCAGAAGGGATACATCCGTTAAGGATAGGAATGAGCATTACCTGAGAGGGAATAAATAAATTTAGTCGCAAGCGCGCGATCAAGGCAAGTCTGGTATCACTTCACCATTCCCCCCACCGCGAAAAAGAAATCCACTCCTACAATCCATACAGCCACATTTCTATGCACAAGTAGTATTTAACATTGTATAACTACCTTATCGCTTATTCGCACCTGGATGCGCTTAAGAATCCAATTTCGCGGGAAAGTTTCCGTTCTCTGCTATGCTATTAGAATACATGTTGAAGTTGAGATGGGGGGGGAATACCGCGTTGGGTATCCCATCTGTCGATCCAGGGATTCGGGCACAGGGACCTGAACGCAAGGTAGAACTATTATTGTGCGCGATTAACGCGGGCGCAAAAAACAATAGTCTGGTATCTGAATATGACAAACCTGCTTGCAAGGAGCGAAATCCTCTCCCTTTGCATTAACGCATTTGTAGTAGTCGACGTACTGTCAATTGCGATGAGCCAGCTTTCAATCCGACTAAGAGAGTGAGCAAGAGCTCGGGGGGATAATAACGTACGTTTTGCCAGCAGTGCTTTGTCTGGTTCTGGTGCGGAAATCGTGCGTCGAAACCTACGCCCGCCAAAAAAAAAAGTTGGTTAACCTCCCGTGCCCGTCCATCTCATCACCACCTCTCATCACCACCTCTCAATCAATGCCACACCGGCCCAATGACCGAGGTAAGGAAGTCCATACCAGCAGTAACGAACTTGAAGGGCTTGGTCTCTCTCTCCTCGTCGGACATAGTTATCGCTGTTTGCAGTTTCTGAGCGGAGTTGTTTTTCTGGGCTTGCGATTGCGGCGTGAGCAATTGGTGATGGTTTGTCGTCGGATGGAAGCGGAGATGATGGTGGTGGTCTGTTTTGATGCGCTGGGAAAAAAAGTCGGGTGAGGCCTTCTTCGGTGGGGTGACGGGGCTTGGCAGAAAAGTTACCCGGAATTTGGTCGGCGAACCTTTTTTTTTTGTGTGGAGTGAGCGGTGCAACGACAAAGAGAGAGGCTTACGGTACGATACTGTATGTGACGATGACGACGGCGTTTTCAAGAATTGCCTGGGCGAATGTGAGGAGGGGTGCAGCGGGCTGCGGTGGAGTTTGGAGAAATTGGAGTGTTAGGAGCGCAAGTTCTGCTACCACCGGACGGACTAGACAAGCAGATGTCCGGGAGCTATACAGGCGAAGGAATGCTAGCGGATTATACTATACCATGAGGTAAAAAAAACTTCCTCCAAAATCCGAGTCTTTTTTCTTCTTTCCAGTCCTTTCCTTCTTCCTCCTATCTTTTGGTTATTCATAATTTCCAACCCCAAACAGCCTTGGAATAGCCACGTTAACCCTCGCATACGCCTCAGTCCCGCTCTACCGCGCCATCTGTCAAAGAACCGGCTTCGGCGGTACTCCCATCACCGACCAGGCCCGCTTCACGCCCGAGAAGCTCGTCCCCGTGACCGGCGCCCGCCGCCTGCGCATCACGTTCAGCTCTTCCGTCTCCGATGTGCTGGAGTGGAAGTTCACCCCACAGCAGCGTGAGGTGCGCGTGTTGCCGGGTGAGACCGCGCTGGCCTTTTACAAGGCGAAGAATTGCTCCAAGGAGGATATCATCGGGGTTGCGACGTACAGTGTCACGCCAGGGCAGGTTGCGCCCTATTTTTCCAAGATTCAGTGTTTTTGCTTTGAAGGTTTGTTCATTTTTCTACTGGCTGTTGGTCGATTGGTTAATTGGGCTGATGCGAGAGGGGGGGGGGGGGGGTTTCAGAGCAGAAATTGAACGCGGGTGAAGAGGTAGATATGCCCGTGTTCTTCTTTATCGATCCGGACTTTCTGGACGATCCACAGATGAGGGGGATTGACACTGTTACGCTTTCCTACACCTTCTTTAGTATGCACCCTCTTGATTGGTTGCCCTAGCTTGGATAGCGCTAATGTGATGCGCAGAGGCGAAATACGATAGTAAAGGCAATTTAAGACCGACAGCTTAGATTCGCGGATGTCTTTAATTGTGGATAAGCTTTGGTGGCAATCGCTTAGAGGAAGCCTAGGGGATCAGGACGGGGATCTGTATGATAGAGGCCACTCCCACTCAGCTTTACCATTGGGCGCTTTACTAGATACCGGTAACTTGTAGAGCGAGTGATAAATTGTGACAATTTACTCAAAACGCGATTGGGGGCTGTGGTATTTGGGCTTGGTTGCGTTTGCGATCCATCTGAGGACTCGGCTCGGCTCGAGATTTCAGGAACCCAATCAAGCCCTTTCCCACGGGCAATAACTTGATGCTGCACTTGACGCTGCACTTGCGGCGGGATTGTGGGTGGCAAATGATGGCGAGTTAATTTAGGAGCGCAAACAATGTATCATCGCACACTCGATGCGCGAATTCCTACTCAACCACGCCCCCCCCTCCCCCTTGAAAAGCCCTCCTCTGTCTGGGCGCAGAGAGAGCGTGAACTTGTCTGACCTGCTTGTCTCATTTAATTGCTGCCCTCTCGTAGCAAGCTTAATTTTCGCCGCTAGGGTGTTCGGTCCCCCCCCCCTCACCGCCGGGTTCAGCTTACTACAGTAGCTTTCCGACTGTTTCACTGTGTTTGGGTGTTGGTTGACGGACGCGTTTGGTCCGTTGGACGCTTCTTGGTCGCCGAATGAGTGGCTGCTGAGGGTGTGTTCGGCTCGGTGGTGGAAGGGTGGGGAGGGGTTTGCAAAGGCTTATGTAAATATCTGCCGGGGTATTATAGGAATTTTATAGGTAGTGGACTTTGTCAACCGATGTGGGGTGCGATGAGGGGAATCTGCAAAATGTCTTGGCGGATGTTGGTTTTGTATGGCTTATTTGTTGGAACTTCTGGTGGTATAGTATGGATAGGCGTGGGCGATTGGGTACGCAATCGGTTGGTTGAGATGTCATTGTCAGATTTTGCAGCTACTTTTACTTCTATTGCACTTCCGGCTGTTTGCATCTTGCAGACATTAGGAGTGTCTGGTGTGAGTTGACGAGTGACTGTCTGTGACGATGGGGGTGCCGATCGCTGGGGGAAGCATACTTTACATATAGACTCCCTGTAGATGGCGGTCAAAGTGCGGTGAAGTAAGTGTACTGGTATAGTAGGGAGTATTCTGGACATAATAGATATTCCAATGTTCGTATTTTCTGCATACTCTCTACCTGCTGTCCACATACACTCTCTGGTCGTTCAAGGCAGGTTCACCCTCAGCCCAGCCTGGTTGGTTGATTTTAGCCGTAATTCTTGGTTGCAGAAAACTGCTGGGCTCTGGTTTAGGACTGTTCATGACCAGATCTAACCGTATTCTGAGTTATGAGTCAGACTTTTTGATAAGAGTTTCGTTTTGATGCATTTACCCCCCCCCCGCCTATAGAGAGAGATACGAGAGCTAATGATCATAAGTGCAACGACCTACATGCCGTGGTACTTTGCTGTGCTTGACCGTGTCGACAAAGGTCGGGAAGATAAAAGGGGCCAAGGAGGCATCCACAGGACCATCTGACTGAGAATGGGACACAAGGCTTTCCGATATTTACCGACGTCAAGTAGAAATTCACGGTGATGCTTTAAGTTGTGTGACATGTAAAATTTTCCTATTTATCCTTTGATAAGGCGCTCATGTGCTCGTATATCGAGTTGTCTGGTACTGTACCACGGTTGGTCCTCTCGGGTGTTTGTGCAAGGTAGCATGGAGTCTGTAGGGAGGGCCAGCGCTTCGATATACCTCTTTTTCTGCAAATGTTGTACAAATCGTAGCCACTAGAATGAGAATGGTATTGGCATTGGTGGGGCTGCGCACACCGCTGGGAATTCTGCTTTTCTCCGGCTCCGGGAATTCCATTGGCCGACTAACTTATCTCCCTCGTCGGCTGTATCCTCTACAAGCCTCCAGGTGAAGAGAACGGTGGATGCCTGGGTGCTTCGGTGATAAATTTCAACTTCTTTGAAGCTGGTGTGTCGAATAAGAGTGCTGTTGGGATAGTCGGCTTGGAATGCCCTGGCTATAGCCGCTGGAGCTCTAGATAAGGCATCAGGATGTTTGTGGCAGCTGGGCTGATGATGTGGGGGAATGGCTGCTGGAAATCGAGACGTATAGAGACTGGTGTGGTGGCAGTGGGAGAGATGAACCGGGTGATATAGTCTTGTTTTGTTAGGGAGATCTGGTGGTGGTGGGTAAGCACTTTGTTAGATATCATAGCAAGGGCGGCCCTCCAGGAAGGGAAGATATAACTAGCGCTAATGAGCAGCGTTGCTAGCTCACTGGCAGTAGATAGTTTGTGCAGCGATGCCAGAGGGGTAAAGCCCACGGTTGCGTGTTTTCACTTTGACTTTGCTGGTCGGAAGTACCTTCCTTTGGCGGCATTCTGAGTTCCCTGCTGAAACAGGTGGCTATCCGAATGGAGGGGATACCGGAGGAAATGCCCCAAGCTTTTCATAAGCAGGGGAAAGCCATTGGCAGCCGAGAGCTGCAAGTTCCTGATGTTCTCAGATGGTGCGTCGTTGCGGCCTCACAGCGCATGGTGATACACCTTGACGCTCTGGACCAATGAGCGGAGGAGCATTCATTCATGCTCAGAAAATATCCTTGAGAAGATTCCGGGCCTCTAATATTTGTGATTGGAATAACTACGTTCGGGCTGGGGTCGGAAAGCGCCTTGCTAGGTGAGGAATAGGTGTATCCCTATGCCCTAGCAAGGGTGGTATCATCAGGTGCCTTCGTGTCATGCTGGGCTAGGACGAAGCCCTAGATGGGATGGATGAAAGTCTGGAGGCAGCGGTTCTTAGGGAAATCCCCGAAGGCATATCTGAAATGTACGCGGGGGCAGCGGTTTCGAAAGCTCTATTCTGGGTCATCCGCTGATAGATGTATTTAGATTTCTACTAGTTCCCTTTAATATCAAGAAGGCCTTACGAGGGTCGACATTCCACCGGAGGCGGTAGAAACTCAGTGTCACGGCGGGTGGATTGGGTTTGAGGGTGCTTGTGGTGCGGTGATAGAATCTGTAAGAGGGCAGGACGGGGATAAATTAAGTCTTGGGGTGGCAGTTTTGATGTACATCTGTCAGTGCGGGCTATGGCTGCAGGCAGGTGAGCTCTGCCACGCACTAGCTAGCAGTAGAGTTAGTCCCAACGGATTTCAATGCTGGCAATGTTCCTGCAGTATTGGCTTTGTTGGGGCTGTTGTCGAGAGTTTGTCACTGTGTACAAGGAATGCGTAATGGTACGTCTTATCAGCTTTGCTCTGCAAAGGGTATCTTTTAGCTCGTCCCGATCCTTTCAGAAGGCTTCGCTCAACACAGGCCGAACCTGCTTGACCTATCTGGGCTACGACCAAGTCGGGGCTTTTTCGGACAATCCCACTTCGAAACTCTGAGAAGTGACTTTTCTGAAATATTCTCTAATATATTAGACCAGATCTGGAAGGGAACTCTCTGCGTGCGCTGGGTGGCTTATACTGAAGCTATTTGAGCAGTGTTATGGCCACCTATCTGCTAAATTGGCGCCACCTGGCGGAGTCTTTCGTGAAATAGAGTTCCTCTTTGACGGCGATCGCGTTTGCTTAAGGGGGTCTGGGTGGGGGAAGGTACACATCTAGGGGTAGGGAGAAATTCCGTTTTACTAGGACTTTTGCCCTCTTGCTGCCCTTTCTAGCAAGTGCGGCTTTTCGAGGAGCGCGATTTTGCTGCTCGCTCCCAGGTCACTAGGGTACATTAGTTATACATCATTCTCAGGAGTTCTTGAGGTTGCGGCTGTTTTGGTAAGAGTAGTGTTGTGGCATCGGTGGAGAGGATTTTTGGGACAATGCATCGCTCGGATGAGCTATTGTGAGTGGTTATAAGGAGCTGGTTAAATTGCTGCTAGGGTGGAAAGATGGTAATCCCTAAGGAGTATAGAAAATAGGTCAAAATCTCACTCATGTGTTACTATGTAGGGGTATGAGGGAGTGGTGAAAACGCTACTCGGGCAGAAATATGCCAGCCCTGGCAAGACAATAGGTGGATAAAAACTCCTCTCTCACGGGTTGCTTGTTGCTTTTAGTGTGCTTCTGGAATCTATCTGTTCCCCTTCTCTAAATTACTAGTACACACCGTAGCTAGATGTGCTGCTTGAAGAATGTTGTGTAATATAGGAAGAGATGAAGCCATGTAGCGCATAGGCATAGGCTCCGGCCGTAATTAAGAAAAGAGACGCAAGCAATAGGGGTTAGTTGTACCAGTAGGGGACTAATTACCACAGTATATATGGTATGCTGGACATATTATGCAGTATTGAGAGTTTAGGAAGTATCATACCACCTAATCATCCGGTCACAGAATTAGATGCTAGGGTGCTAAATTGGTATAGTATTGCGCTTATCTTATTTCAACATCATGTAAGGTTAGAATTTATCTTGACTGTAGATGTCCCGGGTCTATAAATCTCTCACTAGGCACTATCCATATCTCACTTTGCTAGGGAAAAAGTTTTTTTGCAAGGCCATAAATAGGGAGAGTGTAGCTTGCCAGAGTGGAAATAGCTAGGACTTCTATCCCTTCTAGAACCTATAGCTACTTCTTTAAACAAAGGAAGTGCGAGAAACTTTTCATTCTTTTCTGCTATATATTATACCCCGCTGATCGCCGACTTTAAGGTCTATGATAGAGTTGGGTTCTATTATACCACCTCTGTGCAGAAGGGTTAGTAAACCTCTTAGCTCTATTGATGAAGGCTAGGATTTGTTTAGTTCCCCATTCCCACTTGACGGATCGTTGAATAATAACTCTTAGTCAGGGTGAATTGAGCCCCTGGGCTCTGGCTAATTGCGGGGGGGGGGGGGTTAGTTAGTTCCAGGTATCCCAGCCACTGTGCTAACTCGGTATCCCGCGGAATATCCACTCTGGAACAAATACTTATCACAAGGGAAGCTGGATTTCTGGATCATAACAAGAAGTGGGGTTCGTGTCTTCTAAAGTTGTTGGTAGATTTCCATAGTGGTCATTTTTGCTTCCTGGGCAGTTTTAGTGAGAGATTCTCTTCAGTTTGAAACAGAAGTTGGTGCTTTATGCACTCTTTACTGCAATATAGTAGTATATAAACCATCTAGCCAGACTGATACTGGTCTATATACACATGTATGATACTGTACAACTTATCGAGAGGTCTGATCTGGTCTTTTGATATCTCATCTGATCAGGCTTTTTTCCTTCTTCCGCCCCGACTCTTTTCATACACCCAGCAGCATTGAGGTATCGCTAGCAACCCTAGCTGAAGATAAGAAAAGATGGAAATATAAAGGAGGAGAAAAACGGAATGAGCAAATATCTAGAGCTATGGGTTGTTGGGTTGAAGGTCTCAAACTCTCAGGTCACTCCCCAGGGAGCAGATGGCCTCAACTTCCTTGAGGTCTTGAGGAGTACGCGCGAGTAGCATTTTACTAGCATATAAGTATGATCGTGACTTGAACACCAGGATCCCCCAATGAACAAATGTCTCCCCTTCCTGCTTAAGTTTCCATTCTGTCTGCTGCTTTTGACTTGCTAATAGGATCTGAAGCGTTCGTGACACTCTCGGCTTGAAAGTCAAAGCAATTCCTTGAATGAGGGAATAATAAGTTATCAATTTAGCCTTATTCCACTTAACTGCCATACACTTACCAATCTGAGTATACTGGACGGCCCCGAGCTGTATATCTGCAACTAGCAATTCTCCCTAAATCTTGTCGTTCTGGCATAACCTACCTTTTACCATCACACACCTTCCGGCCGCGATTGTCTCTTTACGCACAAAGGGACTTCGTAATTTGCTATTCGTGTTGAATATCGACAACTTTCTCTTTTTTAAAGAGGGGTTAATTCCGGGAGTTCATTCGATATTTGATAGATATTATTATAACCACGTAGTCGTTGCACTTAACCTTGGGTAAAACCTTTCCAGGGGCCAGCAGGAAAGGTATGAGTTCCCGTAGTGACATGATGATGTAGTGGTTAATATGTGAAGAAATAATTGGATCCTATGTAATAAGCAGGGGCCTAGGGGATTGACTTCCCCCAGAGTTGAGTTATTGTTAAACAATCCGTCACGTAATATATGAGATTTAAGGAATCCTGGCTTACAGGAACTGGAAGACTGAAGGCCTTAGCCTTCTTCAGGAGGGCAGTAGCACAAATCAGACCTACTGCGTAGTGGTAGAATCTGATTCTATGCCTTGCCTGTAAGGGTAAGTTGTGTGATCGGCGAGGTAGCAGAACAAAATCAAGCAAGAATTACTACTGTTTTTTTTAAAAAAAGGAGAGGCTGATTTGCTTCCTCGATTTTGGGAAAAAAGTCTATTGGGAATTCTAAGTGCTATATAGCTTCTCTAGTAGTATCGTGATTGCCTATCGGGCACTTCCTTCAGAGGTAAACTTGTGGAGGGAGACTATGGATCTTGGTAGTTGCCCATGCTCAGTAGGCCTACTAGTCTCAGAATGATAGGATGAATGGGGTATAGGGTATTAAACTGCCTAGAATAGATATCTTACAGTAGGAGATATTAAAGTCATACAATGAAGACTTTGTAGAAGTTACGATATTAACACTACTGAAAACTCAATAAATGTTTTACGATATGGGCTGGGCTGAGGGCTGGGTAGTAGTGGCAGAACACTTCCCCGGTTACTGTAGCAAAGTATTAATGGATGTAGGAAACCCTTGGTAACCCGTGTTGAGAGTGCTTCCATATGATTCAGCAAGCGGAGCCAAAACATCCATAACACTGTGCAGTTCTTTGATAGCATCAGCAATCCCAGTAGAACTGCCTCCGACCATCAAGTTGGGCTCATCAATGGCCTGAATTCAAGTACACTGGCAGGGAGTGTCCCTGAAAGGCTTTTGTGAAATCACTTTGGCTTGTGGAAGTGGTTTCAGTTTATATTCCTTGCTCTTGTCACCCTTAGGCTTTGGAATCATTTTTAGTTCATATGGTGCATGTGGCTAATTTAAATCTTTAATGCTCATTGTACTCTTTGTAGCCATGGATGATCTAGTACCCTATTTGCCTAAGGCTGGAAAAGACTCTCAATGATTGGTCTAAGAGGAGAGAGGCGAGTGGATTCTATTTAGCGGTGCGTGTGCCCGCAGCTCCCAGCACAAAGCATTTGAGGAGGAGAAGTGATATATTAATGACAGCTTACTACCCATGCTCTGTTGCTGATGTGTGGGTTTGATGGTCGTTGCTCCATTGTTTGTGCATTCCTATCAATACTACGCTACCAAGCCATGTGTGTGCCCTAGTCCTCAAGTCCTAACCCTATAGTTGCTCTGTATTGGGCTACTCATGGGAAAGGGCCAGGTGGGGTTTTGTTAGGCATATGAGAAAAGCGTAGCTTTTCCACCTATTTTTGTATACTCTGGGGTTACCCTACCTTTACCCTGTGAAGCTAACACCCCCCTCTGGCCCCGGCGTTGGGATGACGGGACAACACCAGACGGCGTTGGGATGACGAGACAACACCAGACGGCGTAGCAGTTGCGTCTCAACACCAAAGGACACTATCATTGGAACCTATCTCATAACACCATATACGTCGCGGCCGTCCGTCCGACTGGATGCTGTTTACAGGATATATGAGAGGGGACCTTTAGCGAGCTTATGCAAGTGTCCTGGGCGAAATTTGTCGACCTCGCATAAAGTTACAGACATAGCGGAACGGGACAGGAAACTATGTCACTAAGGTAACGGGATGTTGTCGTCGTGTCTACTCTAGAACGAAATAAGAGTATGACAGCACCCACACTAATGGTATAGTACCAGATAGGATCATTCGGTAAGCAAAAACTATGAGAGAATTGTGCCACTGGTACGATCCTGACTGAGAGTATGACCGAAGCCTAAGCGCAGGAAGCAAGAGTGATATCTGCTACTGCGATAGGTCCGATTATGAAGTTGGCTACTTCGTTTGTCCGATGATGAGGACACTGTCTAGCATGCAGACAAGTTTCAGTTCCTCCTGACGGAAGAAGTATTGTGAACTCTGACTGGAACGTAGTGCCACACCAGAGAAATCAAGAGCTCTCCAGTCCGGAAGTCAATGGTGGGGCGATATTATTCAGGGTCAAAAGGTGTTGGCACTAGAGGAAATGTTCGGAATGGTTAGCAGGTACTTAGTTAGTATAGTAGTTACTTGTAGGCCGGGCACTCTATCGACGCGGGATATAAATATCGAAGTGCCTCCCAAGCTTTACTAAAATCATCACGCTACGGAAAAGAGACCTTATCAATATAATAAGTTATTACAAGAAAAATCTTTATCACTATTTTACGCACATTTATATTGAGCCTTCCTAGACACATCTCGGTCTACGATAAAGTACCCTGGTCTTACCCATCTCGCTTGTTCTTAGAGATCTGGTACCACCTAACAGTATATTGATATTCTCCTTGTTACCAAGGCTCAATAAATGCACACACTAGATACAAGCGGTATCTTCGGACCATACCTACCTCAAGACATAGCTTCACCTTTTGAAGAAGTCTTAAACACACCCGCTATAAGAGCATTATTCTTTTATAAGAAATCCCGACTATCTGAACAAAAATGAGGTTGTCAGATACCCTCAAACCTACCAACAATTACCTCTTTTGAACGCAGGACACACGGACCGTCCTGGTTCACAAGACCTTTTTTTTCTCCAAACGAAGAACAATTTCGGCGCATTTACGCGCATTTTGAGATACCCTTGATAGATTGGGAACCCTTGGGATCGGAACTAGCCTGTTCAGAAAACTGGCTTTCGGAATACCCCCCTTCTCGAAAAGAAGCAACAATACCTGCCGCTTGGTTAGGCAGACGACGATAGAACACTTCGGCAAGACCCACTGAACAAGGTTCTACCCACCAGAAACGATGGCTCAACTACGTATCACAGCGGAACCCATGGATACGGAAGAGGGGGCAGGAGCAGTATCCACCTTGGGATCACTGGCCTCAGGAGGGGATACAGCTATCCATTCCCCGGGAGAAATTCACCAGCTCGGCTCACCATTTGTGGGCCTGGGACCTAGCGGACGGGACTCGAAGAGAGTTGAGAAGGGACGTAGTGGAGGAAGCGGAGGACGATTCAGACAGCCCAGTTCAAATCTTGAACTTAGTCGACTAGCCACCCGCATAGGCACGGTCATGGGGCAATTCGATCGAACGTTAGCCGCCACTCGAGATGCCCAGCATCTAGCTTTTTTTGAGCTTTCGGAGGCAAACCAAACCCATGCGGTCTATCTTGAGGCTCAGGCCAGAAGACTAGAAAAGGGAGAACAGATTGTGGGAGAATAATTAGATACCCTAAAAAATGCGTTGGACCAAGTATCGACGCAATCAACCAACATGTAGGCCGAAGTGATTGCACGAGTAGGGCATGAATAACAGGCCCATACGGCGCAGCGACACTGCCAAGCTGAGGTTAGCATGCGGTTACAAGAACAGGACGAGGAACTTAGAGACCGAGTCCTAGCTCTGGAAAGACTGTTGGAAAAAGCAGACGCAAAATATCTCGAACAACAACAAACCCACCGTAATGAGCTAGCAACAGTGCTGGACGAAATGAAATGCTCAAGAGAGGAAATTCGAGAATTAGTGCAAAGACAATCAGCAGCGCCGACAGTACTTGTTACCGACGAGGGTGAAGGAGCTTCCTACAGAATGAGAGGAGCCCTTCAGCCTAGGGTAGAGGAAGAAGAAGAAGAAGACGTTTGGGTGCAGAAACGATCGGACCCAACCCCACCAAGGGGAGGAAACGGGGGAAGAATGTCCCCACCACTAGGAGGAAATGGTGGAGACCCGGGTCCAAGTGATCATGACTCGGAAGGCGACAACCGCCGAATCAACCGACCGGGAAAGGCGCCCAAAGAACCCAACCCGTCGGAGGAGACTGACCCCCAACTCACAAAGCTTGTGAAAATCATGAGCATGGCACTCGGGGGATCTAAACGTAAACCAGCAGACACTCCGTTTATTTATAAGTATCTGGATTATCAAGATGTAAAGGTTTGGCTCCTCGCGTGTGAAAATTACTTCGCAAGAAATCCTACGTACTGGATGAAAGAGGAGGATAAGATCATATACGCCATAGGGAGGATGGAAGGAAAGGAAGTAGCCCCCTTTGTGTTGGCGTATAGGAAATAAATGACTGGAGAATTAGGCTTCCAAAAACAAGAAGGCTATGAATATTGGCATATATTCAAGATGCAAGTCATTTTGCGATTCACTGTTTCCCATCAAGCGGAACGGGCGTTGAGAAGAATGGAACTGGTTAAGTACCAGGGAGACAAAGAGAAGTATCTCCTGGACCTAGAAAACCTTAACATCCAGGCGCAGGTTACCGGTATCGCTTGGCGATATATGGTCGAGAAAAGGTTGCCTTTAGAAGCACTATGCCGACTCTCGAACCAAGAATACGGTAGCGACCCGGAATGGCTTGCGGCCATTCGAACTGTTACAAAAGCAGAGGAAGCTTTTAACGAACAACGTGGCATCCGGCATGAACCATCTACGAAGTCGGATTTGCCGGGAAAACCCAAGTGCGAAAAGTATTCTGGAGAAAAGATCTCACGGAAAAAATAGTCTCCTTCGGAGAAAGCTGCCTATAAAGCAAAAAAGGCAGGGGAGAAAACGGGAAAGGCGGCACCTGAGGGACAAAAAGTGGAACACACGAACTTTAAAGATGCTCATTCAGGTATCTACGAAGACGAAATCGACAAGCGACAAAAGAACGATGGTTGCACCCATTGTGGCATTCCAGGTCATAAATGGAAGAACTGTCTCAGACCCATTCAGGTATCCACTATCGGTAGACGAAAAGCCAACACCCGCAACTCAGGCAAACTTTGTCCCAAATTCCAACCGCGAAGACCACAGGTCGCGGCCGTGGCTGAGCGAAGCCAGGAAAGAAATTCACATCAAGTGAATAGGATTGAGCGGCCCAGGGCGTGGGATACGGATATGGACGAGGCCTAGGATGTCCCAATAGCACCACTGGCAACGGCATCCGGAGGTAATATCGAACTGAGATATAACCTAGGTTATCGCCGGCAGAAATATTGTGGCAACCGAGAAAATGTCAAGTGTATGGGAGCAACGGTTTAGCTGCGAAACTGGAACCTGGGGGCTGGGGGTTAAAAAGCTCGATAATTTCAGACTTAACTCTACAAAGCCGGGTAAAAGTACGTTAGAAACCGGAGCTTGGCGGCGTACAGAAAGATATCTTTGGATTATGGACAAAGTAGTCAACTTGAGCTGTGGCTAGGAGTCGGCGTGCACCCTCCTCGGCGAGGCTCTACGCGTCGCACGGCCCAACAGGTTTCTTGGCTAGATATGGGAGGAGGCGAAGGTGTCATGGAAGCCGAATGTGAGCTGGCCTCGGCAGGAAACAATAAGTCGATGATACGGTTTTGCGCAAGAACAGAGTCGAAAATCACTGACTAAGGCGCACCGGACCATGCCTGGGTATTTGGAAACTCCTCGGCAGGAGGTAAAGACTGCTAGTCGTGGGCTGCCCAGTATACCAAAAGAAGAGATTTAGTTTATCTGAGGAGACCCATCTGGTCGAAACCATGCTGGCAGAGTAATAAACAGCCACAGTTAACGAGACAAAAATGAGTTCCAAACGCAAGACAGAATTACTTCATGGTAAAGGACATCCAAGACCTCCGATACCTAAACACTACGAATGCCCACAAGGTTGGGCTTACTTCGAAACAGGAGGAAACAGAATTCAGATTCGCGTGTTATTAGACTCTGGTTCAAACATCTTCCTACTAAACGAAAAACTGGTTAACCAGTTTGAAATACCTTAAGAAGTACGCCAGAAAGCGATCGATATCGTGGCCTTTGACGGCATCGTTACATCCTCGGGAGGAAAGAAGTACTCTCACCCAATCACATTAGAAATTGGAAATGGTCATAGGTCCACTAGAGTTCGTTACGGGGCGGGGCGGGGCGGGCTTTCACTCGCCAGGCCCCGCGCTTACAACGGGCCGGGGGGGTTATTTTGGGGGTGATCCCCGCCCCGCCCCCGTCCGGGGCAAGTCCCCGCTCATTCTCTGGATGGGGCCCCGTTTCTCCCCACCTGTTTTAACAGGGACCCGTCTGGGGAACGGGCGGGGCCGAGGGCAGGGGCAGGGAACCGTAAAATAACACGCCCCGTCCCGGGCCGTTCAGCGGGGCGGGGCGGGGAATTGGGCTGGGGGCCCGCGTTTTTCGGGGCCCCGGAGGCCCCGTAACGAACACTAAGGTCCACAGTATCTTCAGAAATCGCGGCTGCAGGACATTATGACTTGGTCATACTGTTTGGATGGTGGTATAAGGAACATCCTCTATTCAACTTAGAAAACCCGGAGAAATGGGAATTCAAACACGATGGCTGCCATGCACATGTTGAAGACGAGGCCGTGGCAGACCTATACGAATACGATGAGACGGTCGCATATGACCCTCAAGCCCAATATATAGGAAGAATTAGGTACGAAGAAGGAGAAAAGGAAATCACCCTAAACTCATTACTAAGGGAATACCTACCGTACAAAAAGTTATTTCTATCAGAAACGGTGGAAAAATATCTCCTCGCAGGACCTTTGACCACGCAATTGAGTTGAAAGAAGGGGCCGAAGCACCATGGGGACCCATTTACCCAATGTCCCAATACCAGTTAGATGTTCTGGCCGAATACCTTGCTGAAATGCTTAAGCAAGGAAAGATTGTACACAGCCAATCTCTGGCCGGCTGTAACAATCCTATTGTTGAGCAGTAATGCAACAGGCAACGACAGTTGTCTCCTTGATATGCGAGTCTCGTTTTCTTGCACAACTGAGAAGGAAGTACTATCTCTTCAGATAGTACAGAACTAGCTTGCTTGTCTTTGAGCGATCCGTCGAGGGATACTATCTTTCCAGATAGTAAGTTGGGTAGATTGTCGTGCTTGATAGAACTATCACAATAGTTCTATATTCGGGCAGCCCGTCGAGACTATCACAATAGTCTCTGGGTTCTTTAGAGCGTAGGCTCTCGTAGAGGAGGAGTGGATATAAAGAGAGTAAAGTGTGATCGTATTGCAATATCTTAAGTATAGAAAAGTACTTAGATGGTTGCGTGAAGATCCTACCTTCTTGGTCGGAACCAAGCTCCTTTTATAGGTATCTTCCCACAACCCTAACCTTGGTGACGCGTCACCATAGCCCCATGACTCATGATTGGTCATGGTGTGAAATCCATCAGATGATTCTTACGAATCAACTGCGCACATCCTCTTTCCTCGATCTCAACCCATAAACTCGATCATGCGCTCCAATGAGTCGCATGCGTGAAACCCATGACTTGCAAGTGCGCAGTCATGTGCGAAATCATTACATCGTATGGCGTCACGATCGTGACTTCATGAAATCATTAACCAATCATAATCAACCAATGACTCGCAAGTGCGTAGTCATGTAAAAGCTATGAGTCAAATAACGTCATAGTGAAAAACCCATCATACCTTATGACTAATAAGTATCAATCATGTGAAATCTGCCTTGCTTAGTCACGATTTGTGACACCGGCGCCCCGATCATGTTCGTCCCGAAGCCAGACGGTTGGCTTCGACTATGTGTCGATTACCACCAGCTGAACAAATTAACAATCCAAAATAAATGTCCCTTACCCCTTATGAGCGAACTCAGAGACAGGGTACTAGGAGCCAAAGTTTTCGGCAAGATCAATTTAAAAGACCCTTATCATCTCATCCGCATACGGGCTGGAGACGAATGGAAAACGGCGTTCAGAACACGGTATGGACATTACGAGTACAAGGTCATGCCATTCGGATTGGTTAATGCTCCTGCAACCTTTCAGGCAATGATGAACAAGGTTCTAAGAGAGTTCTTGGACCATGGGGTTGTTGTCTACATGGACGACATTCTTATTTATTCGGAGAATTACGAGAAACATATCGAATTAGTCAAAAAGGTACTTGCCAGGCTGGAAGAACACCGGCTGGCGATATCCCTGAAGAAATCGGCATTCCATTTACCTTCGGTAGAATTTCTGGGTTACATCGTTGCACTAGAGGGGGTGACAATGAGTGAGAGAAAGGTTGAATTCATTAAGAAATGGAGATCACCACGGTCTGTAAAGGAAGTACAGATTTTTATTGGCTTCGCGAATTTTTACAGAAGATTCATTAAAGACTTCTCGAAGATTTGTAAGCCAATAACGGAAACGTTAAAAGGAAATCCGAAGGATTTCAGTTGGGGAAAGGAGCAAGAAGAGGCGTTTGAGGAACTCAAACATAGGTTCACCACAGCACCCATCCTGGCACATTTCTATCCAGAAAGGGAAACGGTGGTCAAAACGGACGCTAGCGACTTTGCATTAGGTTGGGTCCTGTCACAATTCTTGGATCGCAGACAACACCCTGTGGCATTCCACTCTCGAAAATTAAGACCCGCCGAGCGGAACTACGAGATACATGAAAAGGAATTGCTTGCAATTCTGGAAGCCTTCACGAAATGGAAGTGTTACCTGGCAGGAGCGGACAAGCCTATAACTGTCTACACCGACCACCAGAATCTGCAACATTTCCTGACGACTAAGAAATGGAACCCGAGACAGGTACGATGGGCACAAGAATTGGCAAATTTCAACTTTAAGATTGTGTACTGTCCAGGGACCCGTGGTGGGAAACCCGATGCACTCAGCAGACGACCAGAGTATCGTCCAGAGGAGGGAGCTGAGCATACCCAACAGTCAATTTTGAAATCAGAACATTTTCAGGTTACCTTAATTCGGCCAGCGGGACAGCAGGGAAAATCAAGCGCAGGAAGAAAACGATTAGGAGTTCGAAGATTGAGAATCAGACGATTACACCCCAAAGCAAAAATGCCAACAAAAGGTTCACGAATGGCGGCAGGGCACGACATATACGCGATCGAGGCAATCCGGATACCAGCTCGGGGACAAAAACTGGTTGAAACGAGAATCGCGGTCAGTCTACCACCAAATACCTACGCACAACTAGTACCAAGAAGCGGGCTAGCGAGCAAAAAGGGAATAGACATTGGCGGGGGAGTAATTGATGCTGATTACACAGGAGAGGTTAAAGTGATTATGATCAACTATAGTAACGACGACTCTCATATCATGGAAGGCGAAAGAATAGCGCGAATGATAATCAAGAAGATTGACATGTCAGACGCTATGGAGGTAGACAAACTGGAGGACACTATACGAGGCAAAGAAGGATTCGGAAGTACTGACTTGTCACCCAAGAGATTAGTTCAGGCGACGGATACACCACCAGTGGTATGCATACTCCAAGCGAACCGTATTGAAAACAAGTTCTTTGGTCAAGAAGACATCGACAACCACTCAAGAGTACTACCCGAACAGGTTATGGTTTCCAGTATGACAATCTCAAAGATCATACTAACAAATTACGAACCAGACCTAATAGAAAAAGTAGAACGGGCGGGAAGGGATGACCAGGAATGGGGTGAGAAAAAGGCTGAACTTAAACGAAGGGCAAGTCAGGGAGAAGAACCTACGAAGAATTGGCAGTTAAAAGAGAAGATGATTTATTTCAAAAACGGTCTTTACATACCCAATAACAACGAGCTCAAGACTGAGATCACAAAAGGGATGCCATGACTCTCAAGTAGCCGGACATTTTGGAATGGAAAAAACGATTGAAATTGTTACCAGGGATTTCTATTGGGACCAGCTGACGAAATGGATGAATGATTATGTCTGGTCATGCGACGAATGTCAACACAATAAATTCCCGCGACATGCACGATGGGGGCTACTCCCGCCCCTAGAAACACCCTATGCGGCATGGACATCAATCTCAACCGATTTCATCACTCAACTACCTGAATCCTAAGGATATACGTAGGTTATGGTAGTTATAGATCGGTTCACCAAAATGGCACACTTTATTGGCCTACCCACTAAAGCAACAGCTAAAGACGTTGCAACTGTCTTCCTCGGTAAAGTTTGGAAGCTTCACAGTCTACCTACAGAAATCATATCGGACATGGACGCCAAATTCTCTGGCGAACTTTGGGAATCCCTCTGCAAAGCATTAGGAATAAAACGAAGGATGTCAACAGCATACCACCCGCAAACGGACAGACAAACCGAAAGAACCAACCAAGTGCTGGAAGGTTACCTATGGAACGTTGTCAATTACGACCAAGACGATTGGTATCAGCTGTTGCCACTAGCCGAATTTGCATAAAATAACTCTGCGACAAATGCTCACGGACTTACATCCTGCTATGCGAATTACGGTTTCCATCCACAGACAAAATGGATGAAGGAGCGCAAAGCTCAGAACCCTGGAGCAGGCTTATATAGCCATTGGATGAAAGCAGTTCACGAGAAAGCACATAAAGCATTGAATCAGACGAGGGAAGCCATGAAGAAATATTACGATTGCAAAGCTCTGGAACAACCAGACCTCAAGGTTGGAGATCAAGTGATGCTAAACGCAAAAAATATTCGTACCAAGCGACCCTCCAAAAAGCTAAGCCTGAAGCTTTATGGCCCGTTCAAGATATTCGAAAAACGAGGCAACCGTGCTTTCAAACTGGAAATTTCTCTGCCGTGGAAGATACACCCTGTCTTCCATGTTTCATTATTGGAACCCTATCGAACTTCCGTCCGAGACGAAAGAAAACAACCATCTGGAGAACTCGAAGACATAGACGGCGATCTGGAATGGGAGGTGGAGAAAATTGTTAAAAGCGAGATAATCGCTTATACCAGAAAGGTTCGCGGATGCAATAAGCGGATGCTCGAACTTAGGTATTTTGTTAAGTGGAAAGTCTGCTCAGAGGATGAGAACACTTGGGAACGGCCGGATGTCACAAATCGTGACTAAGCAAGGCAGATTTCACATGACTCATACTTATGAGTCATAAGGTATGTAGGATTTCACACTATGACGTTACTTGACTCATAGTTCTCACATGACTATGCACTTGCGAGTCATTGTTATGTTATGATTGGTTGATGGTTTCATGACTCACGATTGTGACGTCATATGATGTAATGACTTTTGCACATGACTCACATTATGAGTCATGAGTTTCGCGCGTGTGACTCCTTTGAGCACATGATTTGGTTTATGAGTTTTGATTGGTTAACGGAATGTTGGGTGATGACTCGTATGAGTCATTGATGGATTTCACGCTATGACTCACTATGAGTCATAGAGGTTTATGTAGCGCGAGGTGATGAGTCACCAAGGTTAGGGTTGTGAGAAGATGCCTATATAAGGCACTTGGTTCCGACCAAGAGATAGGATCTTCACGCAA
>Ga0307517_10002924_pt1 | contig 27034 bp, 26 predicted proteins | sample 23_EM_MG_FD_194515 | JGI IMG/M metagenome (GOLD analysis project Ga0307517, IMG submission 194515) | Populus trichocarpa ectomycorrhiza microbial communities from riparian zone in the Pacific Northwest, United States - 23_EM | ecosystem: Host-associated > Plants > Roots > Unclassified | place... | reverse complement strand
TTTTCTTTCTCTAATTTATAGATTAAAAAATAAATAAAATAAATTTTTGTATTAAAATAAAAATTGTTCCAGATTATAGATTAGTAATATATTTTCTCTTGCATTTTATTTTTTAATCTTTTAATGTTTAATTTGATATTTTTACTATAATTCTAAATCCAATTAGGCTATAGATGGATGTACTTGAAAGGGGAAAAAAAAGTCGGAAAAACCAAGAAAAAATAATAGAAATTTCACTATTGATATAGTTTTCCAATTTTTTTTCAAGAACAGTAGGGTAATTTAATAAATGGATGCTTGGAAGCATGCAAGGCTCCACTAAGGATGACAATGGAACGAGCTATACCTTTCTCATCTCGATCTCATATTAATTGATTTTTGGAGAGGAAAGCTTTTTTCTTTCGGGCTTGGCCATTAATTAAAAAAAATATCTTCTTACAATAATAACCAGCGAAAAATTAATATTAAATACATATAAATATTGAATTTTACAATAAATCTCATTGATAGTTAAATATAAATATTTTAAAAACAATTATCCTTGAATTATTTAAAAAAAACAAGAAAAAATATCTATAATCGAGTCTAGATTTCCTACGAAGAGGGAAAAATACTCTAAAAGTGTAGTTATGGTTACTTTTTTAATAATTTTTTGTATTAAAATACATTAAATAATATTTTTTTATTTTTTAAAAATTATTTTTGACATCTATCTATTAAAATGATTTGAAAATAATAAAAATATATTAATTTAAATTAAATAAAAAATTAAAATTTTTTTAAATATTTTTTAAAACGCTTTAAAACATTGAAACAAACAGCAATAAGCTCTCAAATCTTAAACGCGAAAACAAAAACTCCGTGGGCTCTCTAATCCCTGCTGGGTGTTTGTTGCCACGTGTAAGAAGTACCGCAAACATCAGGACTCCTCTAATCTACAGTCAACTGCATCAAAACCCAACCTCTCACTGTCTCCTATCCCTTCTGTTCCCAGAGAATAAAATCTCTTCAATCTCCGTCGACTTCGAAGGCCTAAAGAAAATTAATTCGAAAATTAAAATTAAACAAAAAGAAAGGAAAAAAACATTAAAAGAAAAACGTTAACAAAATGGCACCCACTCGGCGCACGTTAGCACCTCACGATGCTTCCTACACCGTCTGTGTCACCCACGGTCCTTCTCTTTCGCTGACTATCCTACGCACCCCCTTAACCTTTCTACTCTCTTCACTTCTTCTTCTTTCTCTTAAGAACAAAATTCCTATTAGGGTTTCGTATTTTATCTTTTCCTTTTCTCTCTCTAAAAAAACAGAGAGACAGAACATAAGTCTGTCGTATGTTCTTCAAAAGCCTAAGCTTTCATGGACAACAGGAGACAAGCCAAGGACTCGCTTTCTTACTCCAATTTGTTCAATCTTGAGGTTTGTTCACATGGGTTTTTGGTTTTCTCAATTGGGTTCTTTTTAGTTTTTTGAATAACTTACTCTTTTTTTCTTTTTTAGATTGGATTAACTAGTTAGTTTTGGGATTTGGGAAGATGGGTTTATTGAAATGTGCTGAATTCGCATTTTCTTTGTGTTTTTGGTTAATGTTTGATTTTGTGGATTTTGGATTGTGGTTTTTGTTGCTTGTTTTTAGTCTTTGGTGAACTTCAGAGTTCCACAACCAGATGATGAATTTGATTATTATGGGAATAGTAGTCAGGATGAGAGCAGAGGTAGCCAAGGTAACTTAATTTACTGTTTTGAATGTTTTATTTTGTATTTTGATTGGAATTACTAGGAACCAGTTAGGATTTTTTGCTTCTATACGCTTAATAACTGTTGAGTTTCATAAACTCATTGTTTGTATAAGTCTATTGTTTCTGAAAAACTGTGATTTTTGGAGGTGAATTGAGCTGGAGAGAAGTGTATTTATGTGTTTGTGCAATGTGGTTGGCTATGTACAGGTGGAGCAATGTCAAAATTTGTTAATGGGAATCTATCGGAGAGGGAATTGAGTTCAGGGAAGAGAAAGAGGCGGTATAACAACAGTGAGGGAGAGGAGGAAGACGGATATTCGGGGGCACGCATTACTGAGGAACAGTATCGATCAATGTTAGGAGAACATATCCAGAAGTACAAAAGGAGGTATATGGATTCCTTGTCAAGTCCTGCACCTCCTCCTCGGATGGGGATTCCCGTTCCAAAGAGCAGTTTGGGTGGTTCTAAAACTAGGAAGCTGGGAAGTGAGCAGCGAGGGGGTTTATATGATATGGAAACCACATCTGAATGGGTCAATGACATTGTACCATCAAAACGCGGAGACTATCATGAGCCAGAGTTCACGCCCAAGTATGTCTTAGCATAATGAGCATTGGAATGTATAAATTCTCGAATACTTGCATGATGGCTATATTCATTTTTTATTGCTTGGAAAGGTAATTTTTTTTAAATATTTTGCAGAATATACTATGAACCTCCTTATTTGGATATTGGGGATGGTGTCACTTATAGGATACCCCCCTCTTATGATAAGCTGGCGGCATCATTGAACTTACCAAGCTTCTCAGATATGCGGGTGGAGGAATTTTACTTGAAGGGCACCTTAGATTTGGGTTCCTTGGCAGCAATGACAGCCAATGATAAAAGGTTTGGACTTAGAAGCCGAGCGGGAATGGGAGAGCCCCAGTTACAATACGAGTCACTTCAGGGAAGGTTGAAGGCATTGGCAGCTTCTAACTCTGCTGAGAAATTCAGTCTCAAGATATCCGAAGAGGCATTGAATTCCTCAATCCCAGAGGGGGCAGCTGGAAATATAAAACGCTCTATTTTGTCAGAGGGCGGTGTAATGCAGGTTTACTATGTTAAAGTTTTGGAGAAAGGAGACACATATGAGGTTTGTGCTCAATTTTGAACTATGAGTAAGCTATGAGAATAAGTGTCATTTAGTTCCAATGCAGAGCGGTTGATGACATTTTTTTTTTATTATCTCTTTTCCCGAGATGCAGATTATTGAGCGGAGTCTACCTAAGAAGCCAAAAATAATTAAAGACCCTTCTGTTATTGAGAGGGAGGAAATGGAAAGGATTGGTAAAGTTTGGGTAAACATTGTGAGAAGAGATATACCTAAGCATCATAGGATTTTCACTACGTTTCATCGGAAGCAACTAATTGATGCAAAGAGGTTCTCAGAAAACTGTCAAAGAGAGGCATGTATATATCATGTGCTTTTTGCAGTTTTTTTTCTTGTATTTTTCATCTATGGATGATCTCCTTATTTCAGCTTTATAGTACTACACTTCTGTATATCTTAGTAACAGTTGCTTTTATTTTCCAGGTCAAATTGAAGGTTAGCAGATCACTCAAAATAATGAAGGGTGCTGCAATTCGCACTAGGAAGTTAGCTAGAGACATGCTACTGTTTTGGAAGCGAGTGGATAAGGAGATGGTATCTTTCTGTTTTCTTGCTGAACTTTCTTTATGTTTTCATATAATGGTCTTCTACAGTATATGCCATATCACAATTAAGAGTCCCAAATATAACATGTTATAAGAGTACATTCGCCCATGGAAACTCTTTCATCTCTTCCCTGTGGCTTCTGTTAATCTGTCCATGGAGGTTTTAAAGGTGTGCGCTGAAACTGACACAGTTATTATCCTGGGTCATTGGCTGGTATGACAGTAAAAGTCTTGAGCTTGCCAGCATGGGCCGTGGATTCTAATCTTTAGATCGGTAGCTTCATCTGACATTTTTGACAGCAAGGCTGTTCCAAATTTAGCCTGTGAGGAATCCATTTTACATATATGCAGATTGAGCATTTTAACCTAAAACCTCCTATCTTTAGCGATTTGGGCCGGTGGAAAGTGAATAAACAACCTGGTTATTAATCTGGTGGAATCTTTTTTTCTTTTGGGAGCTCTAGTGGGATACAGTTTACTGGCATATCTGATTCTAAGCGGAGTGATTAATATTTTTCTGTGATATAACTTTCAAGCTAACAACTGAAAAACTGCTCTACAAAAGTCATCCCTGCCTTTTTGTTTCCTTTGGTTATTTATTAATTGCTTCTCTAACTGTTTGCAACATTGAAAATGCCTTGCCTTGCAGGCAGAGGTGAGGAAAAAGGAGGAAAGAGAAGCTGCAGAAGCTTTGAAGCGTGAACAAGAGCTCAGGGAAGCAAAAAGACAGCAGCAAAGGCTCAATTTTCTCATACAACAAACAGAACTGTTCAGTCATTTCATGTCAAACAAACCAAATTCACAGCCGTCAGAAGCTTTGCCAATTGCAGATGAAAAGACAGATGATCAAGTAATGGATTGTAGCACTGCTGAAGCTGGACCTGATCCTGAAGAAGATCCTGAGGATGCTGAATTGAGAAAAGAGGCTCTCAAAGCTGCTCAAGATGCAGTCTCCAAGCAGAAACTGTTAACAAGTGCTTTTGATAGTGAGTGTTCAAAGCTGCGTGAAGTTGCTGATATTGAGGGACCTATAACTGATGCCTCAGTTGCAGGATCTAGCAACATTGATTTGCAGACACCGTAAGTTTTTTTTAGGTTGCCCTTTCTTCTTAGTAGTAACAAGTTGTGAAAGATTCTTTTTTGTTTTCAGTGTCTTCTTTTTGAACATTGGCATAATTTTAATGAGCTTATCATGACCATTACTTGCAGCTCCACCATGCCTGTTACATCAACAGTTAAGACACCAGAGTTGTTTAAAGGCAGCCTTAAAGAATATCAGTTGAAGGGTCTTCAGTGGCTGGTTAATTGTTATGAGCAGGTAACGGAAACTCTACATCAGTACCATATAATATTTTTCTATTGAATTCATTACTCATCTCGTGGAAGTCCATGTTGTCTCAGGGCTTAAATGGTATACTGGCTGATGAGATGGGCCTTGGAAAGACCATTCAAGCCATGGCATTCTTGGCTCATTTGGCTGAGGTGATTATTCTTGTCATGGTACATTTCAGAATTTTTTTCTTATTAGTCTCATACTAACTTAATTGCTGCACATAGGAAAAAAATATCTGGGGTCCTTTTCTGATTGTTGCTCCTGCTTCTGTCTTGAATAACTGGGCTGATGAAATCAGTCGTTTCTGCCCTGACTTGAAAACCCTTCCATATTGGGGTGGGCTTCAAGAGCGGATGGTACTTCGGAAAAACATTAATCCAAAACGCCTTTATCGAAGGTAATTTTCTTGTAACACTTATCTATCGCTTTCATAAGATAGATCAATGGGTAGTTCAATGGAGAGGATCACATAATTGGATATATTCTACGTGTATATAAAAGAGGTACATCTTGCATGGACCACATCATACTTATTCTTTCTGGATTTTTTTTCCAGTGGATTTCTAGGAACATATAGGGTTCTGTTTTTTCTAACATGACTAGGAATTTTTTGAACTTATGGGCTGAGTTCTGGCATAAGACAGGAGTATCAAAGTAGCATTCTCCTCTGCATTATTTTTAATAGGTTAAAGCCATTGGAATATCAACTTCTTTTGACTATAAACAAATAAAAGAAAACCAATATGCATATAAAATCGCATCTGCAAGCACTTTGGAAGCATTAGAGTTTTGGGTTCTAAACTAATTTCCTACAAACTAAGCCTTGGAGTGTTTTTGTAGTTCACTCCATTCCGTGTCTTAAGCCAGCTTTTAAGATACATCATCCAAATAATTTTTTGTTCTATTTCTCATGTCACTAAATTAAGCACTTGCCACACTTTATCGTGACATTAGTAACCGATCATTTTCTTTCTTGTCAGGGAGGCTGGTTTTCACATTCTCATTACCAGCTATCAATTGCTAGTGTCTGATGAGAAGTATTTTCGGCGTGTGAAATGGCAATATATGGTACTAGATGAGGCCCAGGCTATTAAGAGTGCCAACAGGTTCTCAACTCTATAACCAGAGTTCATTTAGTATAATTTTCTGATTAATCATTGTTTCAAGAGCAATGTCATGTTTGAATGAGTTTGCTTTTTTCTTCCGTTCAAACTCTTGATGTCAAAGGGAAATCTTCCTATGATTTTTTATTTTCTGTCTTTCCAAAGCATAAAAAAGGAGAGAAGAAACACGTTATGCTCTTACTCTCATCTGATGACCGGATACTTTTGACAGTATAAGATGGAAGACACTGCTCAGTTTTAATTGTCGTAATCGCCTACTGCTGACTGGTACACCAATTCAGAATAACATGGCAGAATTGTGGGCCCTCCTACATTTCATCATGCCCACATTATTTGACAGCCACGAACAGTTCAATGAGTGGTTTTCTAAAGGGTATGTTTCTATGCTGCAGTCAATGCTTGCTTTTTGAACATGCTACACTTAAAATCGAACTTCTATTTTGTTATCAGAATTGAGAATCATGCAGAACATGGAGGTACTTTAAATGAGCACCAGCTAAACAGATTGGTGAGTATGATTTATTGCTTTTTGTAGGTTCCATTGCCTCCACGATCAATAAATTGTTTGTTAGATGTGCATCCTGCATAATTCTGTACAATAAGAATGTGATGCAGCATGCTAGTGGATCATGCAAAAAATGAACAACATCAAACTGTTCTAAAATAATGAACTGCCTCATGGATCCTTCAAATTCTTGTGAACTAGTGTGGGTCTTATGTGAGGCTTTGGATGTTTTAGAGGAAGGTACGGATGCAAGTAAATGCAATTCTCTGTTTTTGTTTGGTTTTCATGTGTTCCCAATGTGTCCATGGATTTCATTCACTACCATATGTAACTTCATAACTTTTTATGCTTGCTGGTTAGAGGAATTCTGTGTTGATTGAATGCAATGCAGTGGACTTTTTTTAGTCATAAGAAAGATCTTCCTACTACCTTTTCTTACCCTTTCTGGAACTTGTACTGCTGTTTCCCCCCCTAAGGTAGTTGACTTATGTTTTGTTCTTTACTTTGACAGCATGCAATTCTGAAGCCTTTTATGCTGCGACGTGTGAAGAAAGATGTGGTTTCTGAGTTAACTAGGAAAACAGAAGTTACTGTACACTGCAAGTTGAGCTCTCGACAACAAGCTTTCTATCAAGCTATTAAGAACAAGATATCTCTTGCTGAGTTGTTTGATAGCAATCGTGGACATCTTAATGAGAAGAAAATTATGAATCTCATGAACATAGTCATTCAGCTGAGAAAGGTATGCTACTAATTTGCTGGGGGTTTCTCATATTCAATTCCGTAATGTATACATTATGCAATTATGTTATGTGAATATTTGAATAATATGCTATTTTATTGTTTTTGTACCAAAAATTGAATGTTCTAATTGCATGATGGTAGGTTTGTAACCATCCAGAGTTGTTTGAAAGGAATGAGGGAATCACATATTTCTATTTTGGAGAGATTCCTAATTCTTTCCTGCCCTCTCCTTTTGGGGAGTTGGAGGACATACATTATTCAGGAGGTCGAAATCCTATTACGTATAAGGTACTTTCTTGAGTTGTTTTGTTTGTGTTTTAGAAAAAAAATGGTATTTTAACAAATGCTAAAGTTAAAGAGTAAAGTCTGTGTCCAATGGTTACAACAACAGTTTCCTTTTCAAAGCAATAGCTATGATATTTGTTGACACTACCATTCTTCTCCCACCCAGATTCCAAAAGTAGTCCACAATGAGATTGTCCAAAGTTCTGAGGTACTTTGCTCAGCAATTGGGCGTGGTTTTGGCAGAGAGTCATTTCAAAAGCATTTTAATATATTCTCATCAGAAAATGTGTATCGATCTGTATTTGCACTGGACAATAGCTCAGATAGCTTGCTTATTAAGAGTGGGACGTTTGGTTTTTCTCATTTGATGGATTTATCCCCAGCGGAGGTTGCATTTTTGGCAATTAGTTCATTTATGGAGAGGCTGTTGTTTTTTATTATGAGATGGGGCCGGCGATTTTTGGATGGAATCTTGGACTTGCTCATGAAAGACATAGAAAATGACCATAGCAATTACCTTGAAAAACATAAAGTTAGAGCTGTTACACGGATGTTATTGATGCCATCAAGATCTGAGACAGATATCCTAAGGAGGAAAATGGCAACAGGCCCTGCTGATACTCCATTTGAAGCTCTAGTTAATTCTCATCAGGACAGGCTTCTGTCCAACATCAAACTTCTCCACTCAACTTACACGTTCATCCCACGGACCAGAGCACCACCGGTATATCCGCATTCTCAGATTGTCTTCTTCTTCTTCTTTTTTTCCCATTTATCATTAAAGAACTGTTAACCTTTGAAAATTTATTAGTATACTGATTTTTTCTCATTTTGATAGATCGGTGGCCAATGCTCAGATAGAAACTTTGCCTACCAAATGATGGAAGAATTACACCAACCCATGGTTAAGAGGTTGTTAACTGGGTTTGCACGCACATCCACATTTAATGGACCTAGAAAGCCAGAGCCTCTTCATCCTTTGATTCAGGAGATTGATTCTGAACTACCTGTTTCACAACCTGCCCTTCAGTTGACATACAAGATTTTTGGTTCTTGTCCCCCCATGCAGAGCTTTGACCCTGCAAAGTTGCTCACGGTGCAAACCTCTCTGATTCTCGAGTCCTTTTATTTAACTCAAAATTGTATTTTCTAATGATTATATTTGGATTGTATTTGTATTTTATGTAGGATTCTGGAAAGCTTCAAACACTTGATATATTACTGAAACGATTGCGAGCAGAAAACCACCGAGTTCTATTGTTTGCTCAAATGACAAAAATGCTGAATATTCTCGAGGTATTTTTGTTTTATCAGTTATTCATGATAGTGGTTGAAAGGTTACTAGGTAAATGAGAAGTTGGTTGCTGTTGATCTTGTAGAAAAATTTTTGGGATTAAGGCATGGTTGAGTTGATTTATTTGGAAAACAGTGAGTTTTTTTTCTTTGTTTTTATGATTTGTTGTACAGCTGTGTTATTTCTTTTTATTTGTTGATCTACAGCTGTACCAATTCAGCCAAATTGGTTATATATTTGACAAGCTTTGTCCACATAATTGGCCTGCATTTGTTGCTTTAATCCAGCATTCACTATAGGAAAACAAGTATGATTTTTAAGAAAAGCAATGGTCAGTTGGAACATGGTGTAGAATAATCAACAGCAAGACTTCATATTATATGATCTGTTTATGTCATAAATGGTCTGTGGTGATTGTCGCATTCAATGATGACTTGAGTATTTATTTGGATTTCCATGTTCAGAAATAGCTTCTTAGTGCCACACACACACACACACACATATTATGTTATCTATCGCCATGCCCGTCCTTTCTGCTTTTTGCTTTTAAATAACGTAATTTGCGCTATTTCTGTCCCATTTTTTTTTAGAAAGTTTGTTTCGTTGCTAACTCATGTGCAATCACAGGACTACATGAATTATAGGAAATATAGATATCTTAGACTTGATGGATCTTCCACCATTATGGATCGTCGGGACATGGTCAGAGACTTCCAGCTTAGGTTGGTATTTTCTTTGCTGTCTGGTGACTGATTTGAAGAACATTCCTTTATTGGTGCTTTCTCATTTTGAAATGTTGTGAGTTCTTAACTCTTTTTGTTTTTTTACTATTGGGATTTGCAGGAATGATATTTTTGTTTTCTTGCTAAGTACCAGAGCTGGTGGGTTGGGTATTAATTTGACAGCTGCAGACACTGTTATCTTTTATGAAAGCGATTGGAATCCTACACTAGATTTACAGGCAATGGATAGAGCACATCGGCTGGGCCAGACGAAGGATGTTAGTTCTCTCCTGATTGTTTTCTTTCTTTTTTTCTTCCTTGTTTACAGAGAAACCCTCTACTCAAATGTGCTTTATGCGTCCACACACAAAATGGTTTTTCTAATTCTAGCCATATCTATAATTCTTGGCTTAGTTTTATTTAAGTTCTGAATAACACTGAACTCTTTCATGGTGTAGGTCACTGTCTACCGGCTCATTTGTAAAGAGACAGTTGAGGAAAAGATTTTACAAAGAGCAAGTCAGAAAAATACTGTGCAGCAGCTTGTTATGACAGGTGGTCATGTTCAGGATGATCTCTTGGCTCCTGAGGATGTGGTGTCCTTGCTTCTGGATGATGCCCAGCTGGAGCAGAAGTTGAGAGAAATTCCACTGCAGGTGAGGTTTATATCTGTATTGTTCTAAGTTTCTTTTCAAGAACTTGGTTAAGTTGCTGATAATTTTATCCTGGCATAAGAGTTTTTGCCCCTTTTCTCCCTGCAAAACTGGCCTTTAGAGTATTCACCAGAAAAGGAAAAGTAAATTTAAGAGCTAGAAAGTGACCAACAGAGATAGAAGTAGCATTAAATTTAAGTTGCTTATAGAACATGCAATCATCTTTTTATCAATTGCTGTTTTCAGGCCAGGGATAGACAAAAGAAAAAACCAACGAAGGCAATAAGGGTAGATGCTGAAGGGGATGCAACTTTCGAAGATTTGACAGAAACTGTTGCTCAGGGCACGGGAAATGAACAATCCGAGGATGCAGAGAAATTGAAATCACCCAATAGCAATAAGGTATTTTGACTTCTAAGTGAATTTTTATGATTCACTCCCAAAATTTCTCTTCTACCGTTACATTTTGAAACAGCATTGATGTGTCAACTTTGTGGAGATATACCATTTAGTAGCCTTAAGAACAACATCCTCTTCTGAATAAATGTGAAAAAAAAAAGTGAAAAGGAGGAGATTCTCAAGTACCCTTATTATTTGTGAAAAATTCGGGTCAGTGCATGCAAGAGCCTTGATATCTCAAGGTAAAATTTACCTTACATATTCTTTTGCCTCAGACCGTGAAAGTGAGCTGTGTGGATGATAGTCAAAAAAGTTACTGAAGCTGCTGTTTTTGTTCGTGATATTTTGGCTTTCAAAAGTTGGCCTCTATGCAACGTTCTGTATATCTGTTGCTTTCTGTTTTTATTAACAAGCACATCTCTTGTGCAGAGGAAAGCTGCTTCTGACAAGCAGATTACATCAAAGCCAAGGAATTCACAGAAGAATGAACCAAATTCTTCACCGATGGACTATGAACTGGATGATCCTTTTCCAAATTCTGAGCCACAGTCACAGAGACCCAAGCGGTTGAAGAGGCCAAAGAAGAGTGTAAATGAGAAACTCGAACCAGCATTTACTGCCACACCCTCAATCGATTCATCACAGATCCAATATCCACCTACAAATAATCTTGCTTCAACATATTCTAACACTTGAGCTTGATAATAATCTGCAGCCAGAAGGTTGAATCCATTGATACGGCCGCGACACCTTGTTCAAGGGTTGGGTTGCCTGGTTGCTCATCTCAGAGTAGGTATTTTGATTCCACCTTTTGCAAATCAGTCTTGCTATGGAAGAAACCGGGGCAGCATTGAGAAAAAGCAAACCCAGCGATATGGTACTGTGTATATACAATTTTTTGGATTTGGGTTCTAGGTCAACTAATTATTTCTACAGATCCGGGTATGTATAGGTGGGTCTATTCTCTGTTCCTTGTGCAGTAGCATGTATTTCAGGTCTTGTAAACCTCGACGCCCACTATCAGAAAATGCTGTTGGCAGGGGAACTTAGCTTCAACAATTATTTAATGAGAAATCATTTTATGGTCCAGTAATGCTCCCTTCCCCTCCTTCCCTCTCTAAGTTCCGTGTCAATGACCCAGCATGCTACAAACCATTCTGCTTATGGTGGCGGTGGAAAGGAATTCAAAGCCTGGTCTGAGTTTACTCGCAAGGGATCCGTACCTGAGAATAGCAGGTGATAGATGATAACACCGTTATCTACAAGTTGAAAAAATAGGATAAATGTTCATTCATATTACCTGAGATGAGCCAAAACAGGGTGAAAGTGTCTGAAATGTTCCGCTATTCATTCCATTCAATGTGACTTTTTTATTAGAAATTTTTATTACTTCTGCTAAAGTTTGATCCAACTAAATTATCTATAAATTCTATTAAATTTCATTAATTCTTGCTATAAAAATTTGATCTATTGATTTGAAGTAGAATAATTTAGCAACATATTGACACTTTATTGTATATTAATATAAATTCTTTTCTAAAATATGTGATAATTTAATAACGTTGTAAAAAATCAATAAAGTTGCTATTATGGGTAAAATGATCTTTTTATTTTAAAATTCATTAGTTATTGTAAGATTGACTGCGGACAATTTAATTTTTATGTTTTTAAAGCATAATGTAAAGACTGTTACTTTTAAAAACAAGAATGGTTAAATTTATATCTATGGTTTTTTTATCTTTTCATATTGATTTTTTTTTGTAATAATCAAGGTGACAAGAAGGTGATTTAGTGTAAACTCGGTTAAAATTTTTTAAAATTTGATTCGAAAATAAAATAAATTAAATTAAATTGAGGGATTAGTTGAGGATTTTAATAAACTAACTCACCTCCCTTCCTCTCTTTTCTTTTCCTCTTTTTTTTTTTGTTTATTATTTATATCAATTCTTTTATTTTTTGAGCTACGACGTGTACAAACTACAACTTCAATTAAGACTTTAGCCAGGGTTACTACAATGAAAAGTGTCACCTATATATTATATATTATATTATATACAATGAAAACTCTTTATATTTTTCAAGGGAGGCTATATTATATATTATAAGGTTTAAGGACTCAAAAATTAATTTAAGTATTGAGGTGTCATTTATTCCATGAAAAATTTGTTTTTACATGAATAATTTAGGCTCAAACTTGGTTAGAAAAAATCTATTTATATGTAAAGTTTTTCTATACTTATCATTTTTTTTCAAGGTAAACCATTTTAAAAATTCAAAACTAAGTAATATTTACATAGTGATCTACAAAATAAAAGGTATTATTGCATGTAATAGAGATTTTTTTTCATGTCTCTTAATATTTATTTTCATTATGCATGATTGGAGAGAGATATACATATAAGTTTCCCCTGTTATTCAAGAAGTGGGTCCATAATAAGTATGAGTGATATGGCGGATGGTATAATTAATCTCAATAAATGGGCAACAGAAGTTAGGTAGCCAGTGCTGCATGGCCTCTTGGTTAATTACTGCAGAATAAATAAATAAATAAATAAATAATACCTCCCACACATTCTATAAGAAGTGAAAAACTTGTTCTCAGTGAAGGAGCTTAAAACATGAAATTCCTGAGTAGGGTTGAAGGTTTGAAACTCCTGCCAGCATGATAGTAATAAATGTATACATTTTGGTTCCAAATTGGGAAGTCTTATGATGTTCTTGAGGTGATAGAATTTTAATGTTAGCTTACAAATAATTACACAAATTAAGAAGAAAATATTAGAAAAACATTAATTTATTATTTTTTTATGCTAAAAATATATATATTTTTAAAAAATATAAAAACAGAAACATAAACTACGTTAATCACCCCTCTTAAATTTTAACAGCAATCACAGCTAATTTGATTTCTCCTCGATGAGATTGATATGTAAATTCAATTTATCATATATGTGTATTAAATTGATACAAATGTGAAATACATTGATAGGATTAAATTGATTTTCCAATTTTCTACATGGTTAATTAAATTTCTCATTATTAGGTAAGGGACGCGTGGGGGGCAAGGGAAGGCAGACCATGGTAATCCAATATTAATGACCGTTGGGGAAGATGGCAGCGTACAAAATCTTTAATGCTTTCTTGCTGGTGCAATGTCTCCATTGCCAATTCAACTCAACTGTACCCATCCATGCCTCTCTGTCAATAATTTTGAAGCTGCTGCTTTCACCAGTTTCTTGCTTCCCTTTCTCACCTCCCATGCACTTTTTATGTCACTTCACTTTACATCACATTCTTTCATGCATGATTTATTTCCCTTCAAACAACGCAAGTTGAATTCCTTGCTGCCAAAACTTTGTCGGGTCTTAATGACTTGTAGGAACTGAACATGCTTTGTTGTTGTTAACAGATAAGGTCGGTGTTTTTGACTTTATATATATTTATTTGTTTTTTGAAAGTTTATAGCTGGGTAGATGAACAAACTCAGACGGACAAAACAAAGTTATAGGGTTTGATTTTTCTCATTTTGTCATGTACTAATTGAGTAGATGAAAGAAGGGTTCGTGTATTTCTTCCACCTCTTCTCTTGTTTTGTACTTTAGTGTCAAATTATTAGAGGTTTCCTTAATAGGTTGGTTTGAAAATCTTAGTAGAGGAATGAAAAATTAGTTTTGGTTTAGGTAATAAGATCTACCAATAAAGATTTCATTTTTAATGCAAGGTGACAACTTGGTAATCAGGACTTGGTTTTTTCGAGGGAAGATTTGAGTAGTTTGGAGTTGTGAGATCAAAATCTATACCAGGATCAATGTTGGGCTGATTTTAGAATTTGGTATAGTTGATGAAATTTCAATATTGATACCCATTAGAGTATACCTTTTCTATTGGACACAGTTCGATCTTGCTAATTTATTGTTGCTAGAAGAAGATGGTTGGAAGTATTAAGACAATGAATCATCACGGTAATGGATGGTCTGCTCAAAATTGTAATGGCCTAGAAGAGAAGCTTGATGAGCTTCGAAGCCTTCTAGGCAAGACTGATGGTGATCCTCTGAGAATTGTCGGCGTTGGAGCAGGTGCTTGGGGGAGTGTTTTTGCAGCTTTGCTGCAGGATAGTTATGGTCGGTTCCGAGAGAAGGTCCAAATCAGGATATGGAGAAGGCCTGGAAGGGCTGTTGATAGAGTCACAGCAGAGCATCTCTTTGAAGTGATCAATTCGAGGGAGGATGTATTGAGGAGGTTGATCCGGCGATGTGCATATTTGAAGTACGTTGAGGCCAGGCTAGGCGATCGGACTCTATTTGCTGATGAGATTTTGAAGGATGGATTTTGCTTGAACATGATTGATGTACCACTTTGTCCTTTGAAGGTTGTGACTAATTTGCAAGAGGCTGTTTGGGATGCTGATATTGTGGTAAATGCTGTGCCTTCCACAGAGACACGCGAGGTGTTTGAAGAGATTAGCCAATATTGGAAGGAGAGAATCACAACACCCATCATCATCTCTTTGGCGAAGGGTATAGAAGCTGCATTAGAACCTGTTCCCCATATAATCACACCTACACAAATGATTAACAGAGCGAGTAAGTGCTCTTCTATCCGAGTCTCAAAGCACACGGAAGAAGTCGAATCAGAATGTTTAAAAAGAAAAAAATTTCTTGCCTTCTCATTCATAAATCATAATGCAACATTTTGTTAATTATCTCTTGCAATTTTATGATCACACCATGCTTCTTTGTCTGGTTTTACTTGTTTGATCAAAAGCTTTATTAACTAGTTCAACAGCTTTGTTCATACTTGTGAACAATGCCAGCTAGCTTCTTTGTTTCGTTGGTGTCCGTTCTACTCATGCCAACCAAACTTATGACAAACCCTTCTGACTGCAGATTCATTCAAGTTTAAGACTTTACAAATCTACATCTTTAGCATTTGCTGTATGCTGTTAACAATGACAATGTTATGGTCAAACTGTCCCCATCCGCTAGCTTTCGCTGTTATGAATGATTCTATTCAAATGCAAGCATCCTTCCCATCCAATTGTATAATAAATTATTCTTCTATCATTTGATAATGCTTATAATTGAAGTCCTCAAAGTACGAAATTTCAGTGATTCTGTATTCTTCTGTCCACCCTGCATTCTAATCCTTTTCTGTCAGTATTTTCTCCACTTCAGAATAAAATTTGCCCTCATCTTTATGTTGTTTGTGCTTGGTAGCTGGAGTACCAACGCAGAATATACTTTATCTTGGTGGACCAAATATTGCTTCAGAAATATACAACAAGGAATATGCTAATGCTCGAATATGTGGAGCTGATAAGTGGAGAAAGCCTCTGGCTAAATTTCTAAGGCAGCCCCATTTCATTGTGTGGGACAACAGTGACCTTGTCACTCATGAAGTCATGGGTGGCCTGAAGAATGTCTATGCCATTGGAGCTGGTGAGTTTTGACTTTCTTCTTGCTAAAAAATGTTTAAACTCTATTTCTACACAAACCAATATCTCCTATAGATTCATGGCCAGACTCCAGAGGTTACCTGGTTCTTGCCTGGTCATTATCTCTAGCTATCGATTCAAGGATATGAAAACATGGTTAATGATGCAGTTTGTGTAATGCCTTCTTGAAAGCATCACAATTATTGTCTTTTTACAGAATGGTTCCATAACGTCACACCATAACTCTGTAATTCTACCAATAAATTCTGTAATGAACTGAATCAAGTGTATATTACTAAAGCCTAGCAATTTTGAATCGTATTGGTTCAGCAATTTTGAATTGTTTCTGAGCATGGTGCTGAACACCATGCTGTATGTCTGCACATTATTACAAACAATAAGCAAAATGAATGACAAATGCTTGTAACATTAACCTTTTGCTTTGCATCTGCAAACTCAATTTTCCAATTTGATTTTCGTAGGGATGGTAGCAGCCCTTACTAATGAAAGTGCTACCAGCAAGTCAGTCTACTTTGCACATTGTACATCAGAGATGATATTTATTACTCATCTATTGGCTGAAGAACCTGAGAAGCTTGCAGGGCCTTTGCTGGCGGACACATATGTAACCTTGTTAAAGGGTCGTAATGCATGGTATGGCCAAATGTTAGCCAAAGGGGAAATTAGCCGGGATATTGGTGATAACATCAGTGGGAAAGGAATGATTCAGGTACTGAATATCATTTTGACACACTATCTTCAAATTTTATGAGATGGAATCATTCACTCTGAGAGATATTGTATGTTCAGATTGTGGTAGTACTTAGGATACATAAGGAAGATAGTTCGTTACACTTTCTCAAACTCAGTTTAAATGTCTCTTTCAACTATGAATGACCTTCGGGTAAAAGAAGAGAAAAAAATCTATGCACTTGAGGTGGCGGTTTAACCTGCTTGCTACCTCAGGATTGCTGTACTGATCTCATGGATTTGCTAGTAATGGAACATTTATCATCATACCAATATAACATCCTAAGCTCAATTTGAGGGATATTCTTTACCTCAATCCCAAACTAGCTGGGTATAACAATTCCGAGTCTGTTATGTTTTTCTCATTGCAGGGTGTTTCGGCAGTTGGAGCATTCTATGAACTCCTGAGCCAGTCAAGCTTGAGTGTGTTACATCCTGATGAAAAGAAACCTGTTGCACCTGTTGAACTCTGCCCGATCTTGAAAACATTGTATAAAATACTGATAATAAGGTAATCTCATACTGCAGTGCAACTTTATCATCGAACACAACAAGTTAGATAGATTTTAAAAAAAATTCAATTTTACGAGGCCTGCAGAGATGACTTATTTTTTGAAGCCATGGCTGGCAGTTGCACGAGTCTTGCTTTCTTATTGTACTTATTTGATATACATTCTGGAAATTTGTAGAAAATCTCATTCCTAGTCCAGAGCTACATGCTACGCTGATAAACACCTTTTCTACAACATTTTTTTTTTAATCTTTTGTTCAAATGGGTACAGTTTATTCTTGTCAGTAATGAATCTAATCTTCCATTTGTGTTTGATATGTGGATATTCAGGGAGCAATCATCACAAGCTATCCTCCAAGCACTAAGGGATGAAACACTGAATGATCCTCGGGAACGCATCGAGATTGCACAAAGCCATGCTTTCTACAGGCCTTCTCTTCTTGGCCAACCTTTGGCTACTTTGCATTGCCAATAAAAGTTATCATGAAGGAATTAATAGAACATATAAAAGAAATTGTTGAATGAGCCCTCTGAATAAAAACACATTGCTGTTATAATGTATTCTGTATTGTCTTAGTATTATGAAAGCTCAAAGCCTTTAATTAGTTGATTGATTTCATCATCTTGCGTTATTTTTGTGGAACACTTGCTGAGCTTAAAATTATAAACTCTATGTATTCAGAAGGTTTGGAGTTCGACATTGCACCGACATATTTGACTTGACATGGCCAGGACTTCAAGCCATGAAGAACTAATTATGGCAAAATCCAAAGGGATCCTTGAATACCTCACTATGTCTACTAGGTAGCAGTAGGAAGAGGTTGTCCATCATCAAGAAGACAGTCATTAGGAGCAATCAACCTCAATAGTTTAGGATCGACAACTCTCTCTTCTTAACATCGTTTTTCGACTTGGCTCGAGATCTAACCTGGTTCAAGATTTGAATTTATAACAACATCATTTTAGATGTTTTTTTAGAAATCTAAAACATGTCATTTGGGATAAAAATAAAAAGAAATTCTTGGAGTTGACACAATTAAATTTGACCGAATTAAACTTTCAAACTGATTTGAAATTAAATTCAATCCAAGTCAGGTTCCATGGTGATGGGTTATCAGGTTAACCTGCTAGGTTAGACCGGTTTAATAACCATGTTTTTTCATGAAACAAAAAAAGAAAAGAAAAAAAGAGATGGATAGTGCATCCTGAGTCACATTCATATACAATTTGAACAGCGAGCAATGGAAGGATCATAGTTAAAGTTATTAAAGTAGGATTGATCTAATACAAAACAAGAACACCAAAATCCTAAATGCAGATTTTCATCTAATAATTACAAAAAGGAAAAGGAAAATTCAATCTCGTTGGACAACTCAAAACTCACATCAAAGGTGAAAAGTGCATGGATTAACAAAAACACAGATCATCCTTTTAGGATAAAAATCAAGCTTCAAAGCATAGAGTTAAGAAGTAATAATGGATCCTTTGTAGACAATAATTATAATTATATTATAGTTATAAAATAAAAATAACACTACAAGAGAAACGAGGGTGGTGTTTTACTGAATATCATCCTTTGTTTACATAGAGAGTAATGCACCGTTGATTGCATTGTGCGTCCATAATGCAATTTTTATATCGCGTGAAATAATACATTTACATCCTTGATTTTTTTAGTTTTTTTCATATTAGTCCTTGTAGTTTTAATGTTTTTGCGTTTTATTCACTTTTTATGATCATATATGAAACTAATGTGTATGATTTAAAAAAGAACATGCATAAATATTCAATGAGAATAAAATACATATTTTTTTAATTTTTTTATCATCAATTTCTTATTTTATATTCTCCAATTAATTATTCTTTCATGTTTTTTCATTCAATTACATGAAAAAAACACTTATTTTTTACTTTATAGATCATGATGAGTTTTAATTTGAATAATTTTTTTTTTAAAAAAAGCATGTTTCTGCCAAAATTAAAAGAAATAAATGAATAACAAAAATGAAAATTTATCTAAAAATGCATTTTCTTTCCTACTTAAATTAAATTATTTGAGTTTAGATAGATATTTAATTCAATTTCTTTTAAATTTTTATTCAAATAACAAAATTATTATAAAAAAATTATTATTCCGTCAAATATATATATATATATAAAAGGAATTTTGACAATTGTAATTTAAATCAACTTTTTTAAAAAATATTTATTTTAATTATTGCAAAAAAAAAAAAAAGTTTTAAAAATCACATCGCGGGGGCACTATGACTAGTGCTATACACTAAAAGAATGAGTTTTCACAGTAGCCATATTATTATTCATCCCCTCGCGTAAAGATTGCGAATACATAACAATAAAAACTCAAGCACTCCATGAAACCCTAAACTGGACCTGAAATGAGGAAGGCCTGCCTTCAGTCCATTTGTAAAACCTCACTTTTCCTTTTTCATATACACACACGCCAATATCTCAAGTGAACATGTGCTTGGTCATTATGGTATTGCGGTATACCTTTGGCCTGTTGTGCAGTGGTTTGTCCCAATGGAGCCATTCAAACATGGTCCAAAGAGAAACCTACAAAAACATGGACAAGGAAGCAAATAATGAGAAGAATGACGGATAGTGATATGTACGACTTGGATGCTCTTCAATTAACAAGACGCTCTGTTATTTGTTCAAGTAGCACCGCTTTCCGAAGCTTACTGAATTTGGCTAGTTTAAGTCGGCCTGCAATGGTCCTCAGTTCAGCTAAAGGCAAGTTCCTCAAGGTGCTCATAGCAGAAGAAAATGATGCCACAACCTCCGAACTGGAATCACAGATTGAGCAAGACTCTTCAACTGAAAGGTCATCCTTGCTTGCACCGTCAATTGTGTCCCCAAGTGAACTAGATAAATCCATTTGAACAGTTGGATCTTCAGTCCCCAGAGGGAGTGGAAAATTTACACATACCTTTTTTTTCTTCTGAGGCTCTGATACTGAATTCGGGGCATTATAAGTTGCAGCGCCGTGTTCTCTAGCTTCACCCTTGTCAGGTCTTGCTGATTTTTTTGTGATCTTTCTACTCAAAGTCTGGTTTAAACTGGCATTTTGTGGGCCGGCTCCAGATTTTCGTTTCTTATTGCTTTCAGAAATAGAAGATGAACTTTTAAGTATCAGTTCAGAGAAACCAATCTCATGGAGAATTGGTGGATTTGTCTTGATATGCCTCTTTCCCTTCTCTTTTTGTGGAATCAAGGACAAATTCAAGCTCGACCTTTTCTCATCAGCAGAAATTTCTGTCATTTGAACTTCAACCAGCATAGGTTTTTCTTCCTCAGGCTGCAGCTTGGCTGTATTTCTCCCTCCGTGATCTTGTATCTCTAAAAGTGAAGTCAAGGCACAATTTTCAGTGTCAGTCAGATCAGTTTCTCTAAACTTCACAATTAAAGGAGTTTTCTTTTTGCCATTTGTCTTCCGTGGTGACTTCAATGAAACTACATCATGAGCTACAGCAATCTTTAATTCTTTCACAGTTCGTTTCAGTGCTGATTTTGGAGCAAACTCAGACAATTTTTGCTCTGTACCAGAGTTGCTGCCCTTAGCCTGTTTAAAAGTACCTAGCGCACAATCAGAATTGTCTTTAGTTCCATGGAGGCCAGCTGGACTTCTTAGAGCTTCTGCACGAACAATTTTTAGAATAGCACCTGCAGGCTGCTCAAAGGAAATTTGTACGAGTAAGAGGCAGGGATGAAGTTGGACCTCAACATGTGACACTAACATCGGTATACAATATGTCCAATAATTTGGACGGTGTATAAACCAAAGATTTCAAGTAAAGGCAACATATCATGCAAACTATGAGAAAGGAAGACCTTGTACCTCATCTGTTCCTGGACGATTTCTTCTGCCCTCCAGATTTGAAGATGAACTCGAAGTTTTACTTTTGCCTCTAGCTCTAGATTGGAGTCCTGTGGCTTCCTCATTTCCAATTACTTTCAGATCAGGCGTCACCAACATTTTATTCTCACTGGAGCGATGTGCTGCATTCCTATTACCACTTGGGCCAAAATCTTTAGCAGCTGTATTTGAAGGCTGTTCATTGCAATAGGAAAGAACAAAAAAAGAAATCCCCTGTAAGAACTCGGAGAGGAAAGTAGTCGGACCCGTAACACCCCCACCCCACCCAAAAAAAAAACCACCGGCATGCCTCTAACCTGATTATAGTTGCATGTAAATAAGCTGACCTACAGAAATAGCTCACTTTGCTTGAGTTATTAGCCAATCATAGCACGGTAGTGTTGTTTAAGTCTATGAAAAAATCTAAATAATGGCCCAAAACTAAGGTGGAAGTGCAAGATACTGGTACCTTGACTATTTTCCTGAGATCTGTTTTCTTCACCACAGGCTTTGAAGAAGTAACTGAGGTTACAACATCAACTGTAGATATAGAACTGTGTTCTTCAACTTCTTCAGTTGCAATTGAATCTGAATCATCCAGTTTTTCCTTATTGGAGGGGGTGACTGCATTTTCCGAAGCATATATAGTGGAATTACTTGCACTATTTTCTGTAGGCTGTTCAGTATCAAAGAAAACAGAGTACACATGTAGATTAGCATTTATATGATATTTATCAGGAATTGACATAGTCAGCTATGAATATTATGTGCATCTAGATAAGTTCCATTCATGGTATTTTGGCAGAGGAGATATACAGAAACAACTGCAAGTTGGTATGAAGGTTCACACAAGAATAATGAATGAAATGAACAAGAGGGTCATGAGAGTTTGAAGCAGCAAATAACTATTTTCGGTATCATTTTAGAGTAAATCATGAAACCAGACAACAACTAATCTCTTGCAGACAAAAATCCCTCTTCATGTCTGGTTTCAGTTGTCATTTCCAAAAGGTGTTAATTTCCATTTAGACAAAAGTTTCTAGGTTATACCACAGAATATGTTACAATCTACAAGTTGCTAAAGCAACTAGAAATCATACTTATTACAAATCCAAACTGAAACTCTGAAAAAGCCATTCCTTGAATTAGTTCTGCAAGTTACATCTATTTACGTTCTGGCAATAAGAATATTTTGTATAATTGATTAATAGTAATAAAAAAGCATCTCTATATTGTCTTCTGATATATAACATTTCTTGTACAGGTACCAGCTCCTATCCAAGTAACATGTGCTCCAAAGATAGGGTAATTTAATAGAGGCTAAACTCCCAATATTCTTACTATGTTGTTATCTTTATGTCGTTGATAACCCTCCTAGACATGGAGAAACAAACTCATTTGATTATTTTAATTCCAATAAACAACCATGTTCAGTTCCTCAATAGTAAAAATAAAAGAAAGCTAAGGAGTAAATTTGTAATAAATTTTTCTTCTTCAGATGGCATCATATTGATAGGTGTCAAACCTGCTCATCGCAGGTCTGCACCTCTGATCCACATATCTATCATGCATGCAAAAGCTAAAATTTCATTGTAATTACTGTTTATGAGTTATAGCAATAATAAATTCTACCATTGTACTCAAAGACGTTAATCCCATAGACTTTCTCTTGTAAAAGTAGTTACTATTTCCTTATAGGAAAGTGTTATGGAATTAATTTGTCCTAATCGAGCTTCACTCAAATCACACAATATATAAAAGAACAGCTTACAGAAAACAACCTCAACGTTGACCGGTTTTAGACTATGTCTTCCCTTATATGCTGATTTTGAAGACAAACTTTGGATCAGTTTCTCATCTTCTGGAGTTGAGCCATGCTTTCTGTCATCCCCTTTCCCAGTACTTCTTGGAATACACAAGCTCAATGATTTCTTCTTATCAGAGTAATCAGGTGCCACTTCTGAAGACTGTGGGGCGGAGACTTTGATATTAGAACTTGCAAGCTGTTCATTGTTAATAAGATGGCAGGAAAAGAAAGCAAATCAGTAAGTGGAGAAAAAAGAAACAGTAGTTCATTACTTATTAATCATTTGACACTGGAAAAACAATGTTATGTTGACTGAACTTTGCAATTTAATTTCCTTTCAAACTCTAGTTTCTACAGAACAAAATATATTCCAAGTGCCATGCATATGTACATGTGGCCACAAGGGAACGTGTGTTGTATAGGGGTGTGAAAGGAGGGGGAGGGGGGTAGAAATTCAGGAGCAGGACAAACTTAAACTGTCCAGAAGCAGAACTGCCACAACATAGAGAGATGCTACTTGATAAAAACAGTTATAACAACGCACATGCATCAGCAGAGCGGACAGGTCACAGAAATTTAATGGAGTTAAAGAAAACTCAATGGTTGTAGTGTATCAAGGCAACCATTTTATACCCATTTCTTTGAACAAAGGACCTTGATTTGAACCAGAAACCACGGGTTTTCACATATTTCCATCAAATTTGCAGAACAATCAAGCGCAGAACTAAAGCATGCGGGTTTAGAGCTTCTGGACCTTCACGACCATCGAATTGCCAGTTTTCTTCCCTTGAAGATTCAAAGATGGATTCAAAATTGCACAATGTTCTGTTGGAATAGAGCTGCAGTCCTTGGTTTTCTCACTCGTAACTGTTTCCAAATTGCAGTTGCTCAACCTTTTCTCCTTGTCCAAACCATTGGTTGCATGTTGTGGAGCATCTGAGCTTGAACCCAAGACAATGGCATTCTTATGCTGTTCAATAGGAGATGGAAAAATAACTATCACATATCAGGTCACAGGAATAAAATGGCCCTCGCTAGCGTTATTCCTCCGATTCGATGAAAGAAAAGACATAATAGTAAAGGATTATGGTAAAACATACGATCATTTGAGATTTGAATTTATAAAAATCAGAGACATTAACTTCTCTTAATTGATGCAAACACCGGGGTCTTACAAACCAAGGGATCTGATTTGACAAACTACTAAAACATCCTACTCCTCCAAGTGACCAGAGGATGGAAAAAATATTGCATATCATTTAACCTTGGGACCTCCGAGCAGTGAAGAATCAGTAATCTATCCACACAACAAACCAAAACCAGTGAAAGTCTACAAAAATTAGCTGAGTATCAGTACAGCGGGGACATGCTACCTAATCAAATGAATGGTAATTTGAAGCAGAAATTGCTGATTGCTGAAGAACCAACTCATAGGGCATGTTCATATAAGACTCACTGGAACGTTGGAATTGTGTGTTCAGACTAATGTGAGGTTTTAAACCATTCCCCTATATGATGATTTGCAAGTTCAAAACAGAAAATTGGCAAAATATCTGCTGAGAAATTTCAAGAATCAGACCTGCTTATCCTTTTCGCAGATGTAATTTCTGAAAAGCACCTTCAAAATTTCGTCCAGTGTCTCAACAGGTTGTGTATACATTAGTAAACGAACCTCGATTTCATTCTTGTCTTTACTCGTCAGATTTTTTATTGAAATATCAAGGAAATCAATCTTTTCTCTCAAAGCATTACAACATATATCAGGCCAATCTTCATTTTCAACCCAAGCTAGTTCAGTCTGCAAGGATAACAAATCTTGTTCAAATTCAAGAATTTCTGTATCTGCCTTCTTTATCAAAATCCTCAGCACTTGCACACAAGATTTCTCGTTCAGAGCTTCTTCTTCTATCACATCTACGAAATTGTTGAACGAATAAAGTAAGAACTATTGCATGCACATATATCCACACAAACAATCAAAATGTCAGAAAGGATTTGTCATTTAGGAAAAAGCATGTATGTACCAAACACATAACCAAAGTAAAAGTCACACTGGGAATTATCAAAACCGCTTTCTTCTGCCACTGAAGAGGAAAACCATTAGAAAACCATCATCAAAATCAACATTAGAAATCAAGAAGGAATATTGTTTGTCCAAAAAATAAACATAACTACAATACCTATATCATTTGGTGGACCCCAAAGATCCCAATCCATGAAGTTTCAACGTGGGGTTACCCTGAAATTCACATAAATAAATCACCATTCACTAAAAAATTCACCAAGAAAGTAACAAAAGCAGGTTTAAAGAAAACCCATTATTATATAATAAATCAAGATTCTAAATGGGTTAAAAATTAATGAAAAAAAACAAACAAGTTACATAATCGAAGTAATTAACTATCTGGGACCCGAAAAAGGAAAGATAAACAAAAAAAAATTAAGAAAAATCCACACTCTAATCACTTGACAGCAAATTAAAGCCCAAAAAAGTTTTTTTAAGGAAAAAAATTGGCATATATATTTACCAAAGTCATAAACCAGCTCAAGAAGGGAAAAAATTATAAAAACAAATAAACTTGAAAATGGCTTATACTAGACGCTGTTAATAATTAACAGCACAAACTACCTACGCCTGTATCCATTAATACATTTCTTAAATGCTTTGAACTTTAATAAAAAACCAATAATACAACGAAGACTAAAAATGATTTAGTAAAAAAAAAACACAAAATAATTTCGAGAAAAAAAAACTCCAGCATTGCACTTTAAAATGAAAACCCATTTGGAAAATGTGAAGGAAATCACGAGAAAGTGGAGACTACGTGGCTTTTTTATTTTCTTGGAAACCAAACAGGAGAAAGAAAATGACAGAGGAAATGAAATAAATTTTTTTAAAAAAAAAACCTGTAGCTTGTACTGTTGCTGCTGAACGCGCGAGAATGATTAACGCTAAAAATTTATAATATTTTTTTAGAGTTTCAATATCTCGAGATTAGTGAGTGAGTAACCAGTGAGTGAGAGAGAAAAAGCAAAAAGAAAAGCGTGCCCATGAAAGGGACAAGAGGGAGGGAGAGAGACAAAAAGGTCAAATGGCAAATATCATATCTTGAAAGGGTAGAGTGGGAAATATATTGTACTTGCATTGTCGGAGAAAGAGACGGGTGAATCTGTGTCCGTTTTTTTTCTTTGCACGTGGGACCCGCTACATAAGTGAAATAAAGTCCTGTAACTTTGTTTTTGTTACAATATGCACCCTTCCTTCCTATTTTTGTTTTTGCCATTGATTTGAAACTTAAAATGTAATTTGAAAACTATAGTAAGTATTCATTGTTATTTATCTATCTCAACATCAATCTACCACTTTTATTATCATTATAATTTTATTATTTTAATAATCACCGTTATCATTTAATTAATATAATCTATAATTTCAGCCTTGTTTATGGAAAAACTTGTTAACAATTGAAAAATATGTCACATAAAAATTATTTTATCAAAAACAGATTTTACATATACATCATTTTTCATTTTTCAAGTATTTTATATAAAACAAGTATACCTTTAATATTAAATTTGTTGTCTAAGTTAGATGTGGTCATTGTTGGTGTGTTGTGCCATATAATTTAGTGATTAATTTTTAAAATCAATGGTTTGCTCATTCTTTAAAGTTTAGAACTCGAGCTAGATTTGTTTACGCAGCCACACGGGGTTTTAAAAAAAATGAATTTTTTTTCTTAAACTAATTTTTTATGTGTTTTTTTTATCGTTTTAATGTATTGATATTAAGAATAAATTTTTAAAAAATTAAAAAATATTAATTAAATATATTTTCAAGTAAAAAGTACTTTGACAAACAACTGCTACAACAATATCAAACACAGTCTAATAAAAATAATTCTTTCGGCTCTTTAATTTTGGTATAGATAACTTATTTTTTTACGAGTATTTTAAAATTTGTTTGATTTAGATGCACGAAGGCTTAGTCTAAAAATATGATGTAATTATTAAAAATAAATGTTAATGATTGGAGGGGTCTAGGTAAAAAACAACTTGCATTACCATAATTGAATTTCAATCCATGTTTCTATAGTACGAAAATCAATTTGATGAATATTTATATATATATATATATATATATAAAATTAGAGGATCAAT
>Ga0307517_10002923_pt1 | contig 27037 bp, 22 predicted proteins | sample 23_EM_MG_FD_194515 | JGI IMG/M metagenome (GOLD analysis project Ga0307517, IMG submission 194515) | Populus trichocarpa ectomycorrhiza microbial communities from riparian zone in the Pacific Northwest, United States - 23_EM | ecosystem: Host-associated > Plants > Roots > Unclassified | place... | reverse complement strand
GCCTGTTTTAGGTTTATGGTTTGTGGCTAAGGTATTGGCGCCGGGGTTTAACAGAAGGTTGTCAATTATAGCTACGTCTGATGGAAATACAAATACTTCAAACCAAATTAAGAAAGCCGGCAAGTTTAATTTTATAGAGAAAATATCGAATTTCATAGCACCTGACCCTATTGAAAATGCAGGGTTCAGGATCACCTGGAAACTGGCCGCACGAACACGCGAATTTAAAATGAAGGTGTACCCGGCCTTTGCCTATGTACCTATCTATTTCGTGTATATTACTTTTAATGGTTCGGGCAGTATGTCAGAACGGTTAGAAAATGTCCAAAACGGGCATACCTATGTCTTTTTGATCTACCTGAGCACCTTTATATTATCAGCTATACTGACGCATATTTCCATGTCTGAAAAATACAAATCGGCCTGGGTGTATTACGCCTTGCCGATTGATGAACCGGGCAAAATATTATCAGGCATGTATAAGGCTATTATCACACTTTACTTTTTCCCTTATTGCCTTGTATTGAGTATTATTACCGTGGCAGTATGGGGCCCGCAAGCTATTAACGACCTGATCCTTGCCTTCCTAGTAAGCGTGGTTTATGGTATGATGATGGCATTGTTTATGGTTAAGGGATTACCCTTTTCAAAACCTGTTATTGTTAAACAAGGCGGCGGCAAAATGATCACTTCGCTAATGATACTGGCATTAATAGCTGCACTCGGTTTTGGCCATTATTATTTGATGCGCTGGGAGGTGGCAATTTGGATAGCCATCGTCCCGTTTCTATTGATCAACTGGATCATGTTCCGGTACTATAAAAAGCAAAGCTGGGATAGTATAGAATTAGCAGAAGTTTAAAAAAACACAATGAAAAAGCAACTGGCAATTATTTTGACCTCGTTTTTAAGTTTAGTTATTACCACTTATTCTAAAGCGCAAACAAGTACATCAGTTAAAATAAGCGGGGAAGTTACCAGCCCCATAATGATAAATGATGATGATCTGCACAAATTCACCCAAACAACAATTAAGCGGAAAGATCACGACGGTCATGATCATACTTATTCAGGTGTTATCCTGTCTGAAGTGCTGAACAAAGCGGGTGTTACCCTCGGCCCGGAATTGAAAGGTAAGAACCTCGCCAAATATATCCTGCTTACAGCATCTGATAATTACCAGGTTGTATTTGCCCTTGCTGAACTGGATAAAGCATTTACCGACAGGACAATCATACTGGCCGACCAGGTAGATGGCAAGCCTTTACCTGCCGGCGAAGGTCCTTTCCGCATTATTGTGCAGGATGAGAAAAAACCTGCAAGATGTATCAGGGAAGTGGTCAGTATACAGGTTTTGTCTGCAAAATAACGTGGGTAGAGACGCGATGCATCGCGTCTCTACAGTGTTAATAATTATAATGGTCTTACCGGGCTGCCCGTCCAGTCAGTTGCCGGAGCCAGTCTTTCACCCTTCATTACTAATGACAATGCCTCGATCTTTGTGTCGTCACCTATCTCGCTGTCATATAGAATAATTGTACCGGCGCCTATGCTGCTGCGTGCCCCTATTTTTACCGGACCTACTTTCATCACCCTGTCTTCAAACAAGTGGGTCTGCGGACCGCAATCTGAGTTTAAAGCAGCATCGTTTCCGATGGTCACCATATCAAATTCTGTGATATCGGTCGTATTCATCCAAACCCGTTTACCTGTTTTTACACCCAATAAACGCATCAATAAAGGCAACCAGGGGGTTCCCTGCATATACTCTAATAAGAACGGGATAGACAGTGCTTCATAAGTAGAAGTAATGGCTTCACTGCGCCATACCTTCCATGTCCACATAGGTTTTTGTTGCGATTTGTACTTGCCGATAAATATCCATTTCAGGAATACAGTCAGCAAAAATGCAGGGATACCCATAAAAAACAGGTAATAGAAGGGAAAGTACAGGATGATCTTCCATAGCGGATCATCTACCAGCAGGTCGTGCCCATAGGCAATAAACAGGATAGAAAAACAGATAATGGCACTCTCCGGCAGAATGATACGAATAAACTCCACGGTTCCCCTGGCCAGCTTACGGCGGCGCTTTGGGTGGATGGTTAGTTCAGGCGAAAAAGGGGTGCTTTCCTGTCTGCGGGGCAGTGGGATGGCAGGAGAACCAAACCAGTCACGCGCCTTGTTGTTTGCCAACTGTTCTTTATCAGGTGGCGTCGATAAAACGCCGATCAGCATATTGCCTTCCAAATGATAGCCTTGCGGGATCAATGCGCTGTTGCCCACAAAGCTGAAACTATTGATAGTAGTTTTATCCAGTATTAGTTGCTGGCCACGAACATCAGCTTCGCCTAAGGTTACTGCATCAGCCACAAAAGCACCGTCACCAATTTCTAATAGTGGATGTGTAACACTGCTGGCCGTAGATATTTCTGTATCCTTGCCCACCTTAGCTCCTAACGCCCTGAAAAACCTCGACACAAATACGGTGGCATAGATAGGATGCAGTACAATCAGGCTTAAGGACATGATCTGGTCTGCAAACCATTTACGTACATAAAACATACTGTATATAGGGTAACTGCCGGGCTTTACTTTGCGTTGCATCAAACGGGTAATAATGATGGTTTCGGCAGCAAAAAGTGCTAAATACAGTAAAGCCAATTCAGGAGCGTGTATCAGATAACTAAAGTCATAATCACCGGCATTATTATCCAGTTTATTAATAGTAACAATGGTTGGTAAAAGCGGCAGCAGGATGATGAACGGAAATATCAAAATGAATAGACTGAACAGCAGCTTATACTTTCTGCGGGTAAAGGTGGATACCAGCAAAGGCTGGGGCAGATCAGCAATATTTTTTTTCTCCTTCAATTGTGCCGGGCTACCCTGCCAAACCTCACCCGAAGCAATGGTTTTACCGGGCTGCAGGTGACTGAGATCCTGCAATTCGCCCCAATCTTCTATCACACTATCACCTGATATCACGGCGCTGCTGCCAATATAAGCGTGTGCCCCAATGGTGATCTTCCGCAACTTCAGCATTCCATCTTCCACAAAGGCATTATTCAGGCTGGTTTGTGAACTCAGGCTGGCATCACTGCCGATAGTAATAAGGTCCTCGGCACCAAAACTAAAGTCACTGATCTGCGCATCTGCTGCTATTTTCATCCCTAATAGGCGCAGGTAGGACGGATAAAGCGGTGTGCCATTTAAAAATTGTGCAGGCAATAGTCGCTGCATCGTTTTTACAAACCACCAACGGAAGTAATACAGCCCCCATAATGGATAATCTCCTTCCTTCATCTTACCGATCACCAGCCACTTGGTTGCAAAGCAAATGACCGTAAAAATAGGCGGGATAAGCGAAAACAATATCAGTGAAGTAGCAATAGAATAAGCAACAACGCCTGTTTCCTGGTCGACATAATAATAACCCAGGTAAGGTATAAATATTTGGAAGGCAAAAAGGCCATAAATGATCAGGAGGGAAACTGTCTGAGCCAGCCAGCAGCCTAAATATTGCAATAAAGGCACCTTATTATATTGGCGCGCCTTTGTTTTTCGCTCCTGCGGTTCTTTATCCCATGTGGCTATCAATGTACTGATTGGGCGATGTATATAAACATCCTTTAATGACACATGAGGCAAGCCTGCATCCCGGCGCAACTGAGATACAAAACCCGCAGCCAGCAATGAATGACCGCCCAGGTCATCAAAGAAATCCAATGATGGGTCAATAGTTTTATTGGGAAATACCCTTCGCAATACCGCCAGTATCCTATCGTGTGCCGGCGCATTCAAATCAACTGTTTCCTGCGCCGCACTATTCTGATCAGCATTAAATGATTCGGGAGTTGGCAAAGCCTTACGATTGATCTTTCCGCTTGGCATGCGCGGCATTTCAGGCAGCGTGACTATAGTTCCCGGCACCATATATGACGGCAGTGTTTTGGCCAGTTCCAGCCTGAAAAGATTTTCTTCAATGCAAACCTGGTCTTCCATTACCACATAGCCGACCAATTGCTCCTGCCCGGTGTTATCTTTTCGCACGGCGACAGCTGCTGATAGTACACCGGTTATTCCATTCAGACGGTTTTCGATCTCGCCTAATTCAATCCGGTATCCGCGCAATTTGATCTGGTCGTCAAAACGGCCCTGCAAATCAATACTGCCATCTTTATTAATGATGGCCGCGTCGCCAGTACGGTATACCCTATCTCCAGGCAAGATTGATAAAGAGGCTGGTTTCGGTACGAATTTTTCAAGGGTCAGCTGCGGTAGTTTTACATAGCCATTTGATACACCCGGCCCGGTGATCACCAGTTCCCCAGCTTCGCCATAGGGCACCAGGTTCATCTTCTCGTCTACCACTGCCAGGTTGTAATTAGGCAATGGCTGACCGATTACAATAGGATCGCCCTGGTGCAATTCACCAATTGTAGCCGTTACGGTAGTTTCAGTAGGGCCGTAGCTGTTATAAAATTTGATCCCGTTTCGGGCCCATTTGGCTAGTACCTGTGGGGTACACGCTTCACCGCCGGCATTAACCAGTCGCAACGACGATATGGTATCCTCCATCACCGCCAATAAACTCGGTACAGCATGCAGGATGGTTATGTTTTCCTTTTTTAAGGTATCACTCAGTTCATCAATAGCTTTTGATGTGGTATTATCGGCCACCCAAAGCGTCGCCCCGGCAAAATAACTGATCCAGGTTTCCTCGCACCACATATCAAACGATACCGAAAATCCCTGGTATACCTTATCATCGGCATTTATGTTGAACACCGTTTGTTCGGCTCTTACCAAATGACATATCTGTTTATGACTTATAGGGATACCTTTAGGTTTGCCGGTACTACCTGAAGTATACAGTACATAAGCGCAATCATTGGGTCGAGCCCCCTCTAAATCTCCTCCGCCAATTGGCGGAGAGACTTTTAATAAAGCCCTCCCTTCTGGGGAGGGTTTGGGTGGGGCTGGCACCTGCAATATCTTACACTCTGTATTTAACTGCTGCATACTGAAACAAGCTGCTGCACCCACCTCCTCCATAATCACTTCTACCCTTTCGGCAGGTATTTCTCTGTCTACCGGTACATATGTTGCACCTGCTTTGATAATACCTAAAATGGCTGCATGCAGTTCGAAACCACGTTGCCACCAAACACCTACGTACTGTTTGTTACCTATGCCGTTTTTTATCAGATAAGCGGCAACTTCATCGCTCCAGCGGTCGAGTTCGCTGTAGGTTAATTTTTCGTCGTGAAATATAAGGGCAGTCTTACCTGCGTATCGTTGCGCCGACTCAGAAAATAAAGACACCAACGTTTCATCTCTGATCAAATCCGGGCGATCAGCGCCAATAACAATACTCAAATCATTCATAAAATAAGCTTTCTTACTCGCTTTCAGGTGTATAAGACGAAGAGAACATCCGAAGGTTTATGCAGTCAATAATAATCATTGTTTACCGATCAAAACAAGCAATGTGTAAATCTTTTAGTACTTTTCAATCCAGATATTAAATAGGTTACAATAGCTGATGATAACTTGCTGTTACACTGAGATAAAACATGAATGGGGGCAACAGGAGCTTACTGAAAAGCTTGTGTTATTGCCCGAAAAACTACAGCAGCAGGCTTTAAGAAAAAGACAATGGATTGACAGGCAGCTATCTATTGCCGGTAAACTATTATTGTTGAAATTACTACGGGAAAGAAATAGCAAATGCTTTTTGGACGATCTCGAATACAACGAATACCGTCGCCCGTATTTTGATGGCGGCCCCGATTTTAACATCGCACATTCCGGTAACATCGTGATTTGCAGTATAACTAATGAAGGGCAGATCGGGGTTGATATAGAACAGGTAAACCGATTGGACTTTAATGATTTTACAGACTTTTTTACTAAAAATGAATGGCATTACATCAATGACCATCCTGACAAATTTGATGGCTTTTACAACTTCTGGACAAAAAAGGAAGCCGTGCTAAAGGCCATCGGGTCTGGTTTTCACACGCCTTTAAACTCAGTTGACGTATCGGGTGAAAATCTTGTTTATGATGATATTACCTATCATATTAAGATACTAAATATTCACCCTGATTATAAATGCCATATAGCAACTACACTGATCCCTCAAAATATCCAACTGCATGAGGTAAACTTTTGATTAACTTTATTGACATATTATCATTTATGAAGAAACTCTTATTATCTGTTTGCCTGTTTTTATTATCTGCCGGTTTTGCCTGGGCCGATACCATTACCATTAAGCATTTTGTGGTTAAAGAAAACCCGTTTGCTAAAAATGAAATCGCAATAGTGGCTACTGACACATCAAACAATATCCTTGAAAATGTCAACGGCAAATTCGCTTTTACTGTGAATGGCTTTGAGGAAGAGCTAAGGTTTGATAAGGGTACTGCTTTCTATCGCCATAAGCTTGACAAATCCAGCTTTTTGTACGTAAAGCACATTAACGATTCCGGCACGCATTCCCTCCTTTACTATGTTTATAAAAGCGATGATAAACTAACCCCTATCCATATCAGCTGGGTAGTATTGTTAGCCATCCCGGTACTGCTTGTTGTGTTAGGCTATCTGTTTAAGCGGTTCATTATTATAGCCATTATCATTTTCATCATATTCCTTTACTTTAACCATCATGCAGGCTTGGGTATACCCACATTCTTCGAAAGTATCATCGACGGACTAAAGGGAATGTTCAAATAAAGTGGTGAGTAGTGAGTGGTCAATTGTGAGTGGGGAACGCAGGCACAATGCCAATTCAATCAACTACTCACTACTCACTATTCACTAATTAAAACGGCAGCCCTATACCGAAATTAAGCTGCAGGAAATTGAAGTTATCATAGTTAGCTGCTTTATAAGCTGCTTTGAATGGCCCGGTATGGAACAATTCATTAAAATGATTGATGAGCACCCATTGATCAGCGCCATTAAATTCGGGGTCTTTAAATTTAAGCGCGGCATCAAACCTGAAAACAAAAAAGCCCAGGTCAAAACGTAAACCAGTTCCTATGCCCATAGCTGTAGATTGCCAGAAATCACTCAGCCGGAATTCACCATTCGGATTTTCAATTTCCTTATGCAGGCGCCACACGTTACCAGCATCAATAAAAACGGCCCCCTTTAATTTAGATCCGAAGAAATCATTAGCCAGCTTATACCTGTATTCCAGGTTCGTTACAAATTTTATTTCCCCAAACTGGTCAAGATATTTCAACCGTTGTAACGTTGTAGTATCCCCGGCGTAAGCTACACCGCGATTAAACTGGCCCGGACCCAGTGTACGTGGCAACCATGCCCTGATATCATTGGCTCCGCCTGTATAAAAGTTTTTCTCAAACACCAGTTGCGAACTGTTGCCGTAAGGTACCCCAATACCCGGATTTATCCGGAAAACCAGTTGTTTCTCACCGCCAAAACTTTTATAAAACCGCAGATCGATTTCGCCCTTTACATATTGGGCAAAGGTGTATCCAAAAAAGGTCCGCTGACCTAAAGTATCGCGCCGGGTATTGAATAACTTACTCAGTACCGAAAGGGTATTACCGCCCACATCCAGTGACCCTCTGAAATAAAGAAAATCGCGGTAGGTATTTAATTTATTAGCGTTAAGTTGGTAGGTATATTGGCTACCTGATGAGAAAGTAGTCCTGCCAATCAGATAAACATAAGAATAATAGTTTCTTTCCAACAACTGTCTCTTGGCAGTAGTATCAATTTTTCCCTTTGAAAATTCGATATCAATCGGCGTAAATGTGTGAACTTTATCCGGTGTTTCAGTAAAATCATAGGTAATAGAGTTAGCAAAACTCACTCGCTCAACTAATCCTTTTTGAAAGAAAAGTGAATAGTTACTTGAGAACGAGGTATGCGGAACACCATATTTACCCAGGATCGGGAGATTAAACGGTGTTAGTATCTGTGGGTAAGTAATTGTTCCGCCCAACTTAAACTCCTGGTTTTCGATCCCGCCACCTATTGTTGTGCCGTTGTCAAATAAAACACTATAATTAAACTTGATCTGCAAAATTGCGGCAGTCTTAAACAAATTCCGGTCGGTAAAAGTATTACCTGCGCTAAAGCCATAACGTCCGGCGTTGAACAGAAACTCCCCTTCCACCCGGTCCGTCATTTGCTTTAGTGGAACGATATCTATCTTGGTATTTAAGCGATTAGTACTATCCGATAGTTTCTCATAAGTTGGATTAGGCACATTCCGGAATACATTTAGTTCAGAAAGTCTTGAAGTAGTTAATGATTGTTTATCAATATTATACAAGTCCCCCTTTTTCTGAAAACTATAAATGGTAACTATTCTTGGCTTGAATTTTTTAGAGTAATCCACAAATCTGAATTGCGAATCCACCTGCAGTGTATCAACCTTGCCTGGGGTTCGTCCGTTGCTGTTGGAGATCGTGATCAGCGTATTATTGATCCTATAAATAGGGTGAGCAGATTTCCCTATAGGATTATCAATAATCATGTTTATATCTGCCACTCCCTTGTTAAAAGTGGTGTCAGAATTAAAAGTGATATACTGCCTGAAAAAGTCAAAGTAACCATTTCGTTTCATCAGCATATAAATCTCCTCGCGTTCGGCGGCAAGGCTATCGGTATCAAACCTGTCACCCGGCTTTATATGCGCAAGCCGTACCTTATTCGCCCGAAATAAGCCTTGCATCTTTTTATCAGCAATACTATCGGCAAAATTCCTTAGCCTGAACATCGGGCCCTCAGTTGCTGTAAATATCAGTTCAGCTTTTTTCTTTTTCACACTGATACTATCGACAACTTTTGCCTTCAGGTAGCCTTTATTTTGCAAGAATTTCTGGATCTGCAGCCTTGAAAACTCCACCAGTGAACTATCCAAAAGATTAGGCGCTTCACCGATGTCCCGTTTCCCGTTTTTACTAAACCAGTAATAAAGTTTTAAATTGAGGGTGTTATTTGGCTGTTGCTCCTTATCCACATAATTTACAGCGGCTTCAGAAAATTGCTTATCAACTCCCCTTATGGTAATTTTCCTTACAAGCGCCTGGTTATCTTTAAGGCGATGGGTCAAACTACAGCCCGAAACCAAAAAGATGAGTAAAATACTTAATATTGCAAGGCGGTACCCTTTAGGTCTATTATATGCTTTCAAAATCTCAGATCAATTTACTAAAGTCATTACAACATAAAAAGTTTCGCCGCGAACATGGTTTATTTATTGCTGAGGGCCATAAATCCATTGCCGAATTCATCGATTCTGCTTACCAGATAGAGGCTATCTACCATACAACAACATTCGATTCAAAAGTGCTGAAATTATCCCAAAAAATAAACTTCTGTGAAATTTCTGTTACAGAACTGGAGAAGATCAGCAGTTTAAAAACTCCGCAGGAAGTATTGGCACTAATAAAAACCCCAAATTGGCCTGCTTTACAACATGACCAGCTAAAAGAGAAATTCTCGCTGGTGCTTGACGGTATCCAGGACCCGGGAAATATGGGAACTATCATCCGCATTGCCGACTGGTTTGGTATCGGCAACATTGTTTGCTCTGACGATACCGTTGATGCTTACAATCCAAAAGTGGTGCAAGCCTGCATGGGTTCATTGGCCCGGGTAAAGGTACATTACACTACGATTACCGATTTTTTGACTAAAATAAAGCTGCCTATATTTGGCGCTTTGCTGGATGGTGAAAATATTTATGATACCGATTTCGGGCAGGAAGGGTTGGTCATAATGGGTAACGAGGGTAATGGTTTAAGGCCCGAAATAGTAAAATTGGTAAGTAAAGCGATTACTATTCCACGTATCGGGAAGGCCGAATCATTGAATGTGGCTATAGCTACGGCGCTGTTTTGTTCAGAAATAACAAGATTTTCCAACAAATAAACTTGGCAGCCAATAAATAATTACTATTTTTGCACTCCTTAAAAATGGTCGGATGGCCGAGTGGCTAGGCAGAGGTCTGCAAAACCTTTTACAGCGGTTCGAATCCGCTTCCGACCTCAGGGTTTAAAAAATTAAAATTACAACACCATGGGCGTTACTCGTTTAAAAAGAAAAGACAGAAAAAATAAAACTGTATCCCGTCTGGAAGTTCAGGCTTTAAAGCTTGCTACTAACATAGAACAGGGAAGCCGTTCTGCTGAGCCAAAAAACAGCCAGATCGCTAAAAACAATGCAGCTTTAGACAAAGCATTAGGAAAATAATCCCGCTGTAGAGACGCGATGCATCGCGTCTCTACGAAATGAAATACAAATCCTGTTAGTTTAGCGCTGACAGGATTTTTTTATTGATCCGTTTGATCAACCCGGGGCCTTCATAAATAAAGCCTGTATACAGTTGTATCAACGATGCACCTGCTTTGAGTTTCTCCATTGCATCCGCAGGCGAATGAATACCCCCTACCCCGATGATCGGGAATGCCCCATTTGATTTCTTAGATAGATAACGTATCACCTCGGTCGACCGTTGCGTCAATGGTTTTCCGCTCAGGCCTCCGGTTTCACCGCTTAGCTTGTCTGATTTTAATCCCTCTCTCACAACTGTTGTATTAGTAGCAATAATGCCCGCTATTTTAGTTTCCTTCACAATATCTACAATATCGTCCAATTGCTCGTTTGTCAAATCAGGTGCGATCTTTAGTAATATCGGCCTGCTGATGCCATTTTTTGAGTTACGCTGCTGCAGCGTATTCAATATTTTCATCAAGGGCTCTTTCTCCTGCAACGCACGTAACCCCGGCGTATTTGGCGAGCTTACATTCACCACAAAATAGTCCACCACATCAAATAAGCGGTCGAAGCATTTGATATAATCGTTCACGGCATCCTCGTTCGGGGTAACTTTATTTTTGCCTATGTTTCCGCCGATGATCAATCCTTTCTGCGACTTTTTAGCATTACGGCGATACGCTGCAATGCGTTCGGCAGCTACATCAACTCCCAGGTTATTAAAACCCATGCGATTAATCAGTGCCTTATCTGCGGGCAGACGAAACATCCTCGGTTTTAAATTACCGGGTTGCGGCAATGGCGTTACAGTTCCTATTTCAACAAAACCAAAACCAAGGTCGCCCATTTCGCTGATCAGTTCTGCATTTTTATCAAAACCGGCGGCGAGTCCTACGGGGTTATTAAATTTTAGCCCGAAGACTTCTTTTTCCAGTCGCTTATCCTCCAGATCCCAAAGCATTCTGCTGAATTTAGCTCCGCCGGGGAAGCGGTTAAAACGTTTCAGGTTACGGGTAACAAAATAGTGTACTTTTTCCGGGTCGAACTGAAACAGCAGCGGTTTGATTAACTGATACATGCCGCGAAGTTAAGAAGTTTGCAATTTGTGGGAACCTGAAATTGCAGATTTAAAAAAATTACGGGATGGCTATTCCAAAAGGTGTCATCATTCTTTAATTTAGGCGAAATCATTTAAACCAATGAAAAACCTTTTTAACCGTCGCAAATTTGTAAAAACTGCTGCCATAGGCACTATTGCGACTTTATCCATACCAGAAATTGTGTCCGCTGCTGTTACACAACCAAAAGTCAAAAAAATCACTCTTGATAAAGATAATGTGATCCTTTTCCAGGGCGATAGCATTACCGATTGGGGCCGGGACAAAAACAACAATAACCCGAATGATTTTGATGCACTGGGACATGGATATCCATTGCTGGCAGCCTCAAGATTGGTAAAAGACCATCCGAATAAAAATCTGCAGGTATATAACCGGGGTATCAGCGGCAATAAGGTATTTCAGTTGGCTGATCGCTGGGACGCTGACTGTATCAACCTAAAACCAAATGTGTTAAGCATCCTGGTCGGTGTAAATGATTACTGGCATACGCTTACCAATGGCTATACCGGCACTATTGAAACTTATCGGAGCGATTATACGAAGCTGCTCGATCGTACCAAACAAGCCCTACCCGATGTAAAGCTGATCATCGGTGAGCCTTTTGCAGTAAAAGGTGTTAGAGCAGTTGATGACAAGTGGTACCCGGCATTTGATGGTTTCAGACAGGCGGCAAAAGAAATGGCTGATCAGTACGATGCTATATTTATTCCCTATCAATCTATTTACGACAAAGCGATAGAATCCGCTCCCGGCAGTTACTGGACAAGCGATGGGGTACACCCCAGCCTGGCAGGCGCTGAGTTGATGGCGCATGCATGGTTGGAGACAGTGAGGGGATAAATTGAGGTGAAAGGTCTTACTGATTTAAGTAGCTAACCTTTTACCTTTCTGCCCTTCTCCTTTCGCCCCAAAAACGGTATCTTTGCGCGCAAATGATTGCTATAAATAACCTTACGTTCGAGATTGGTGCGCGCGCTTTGTATGATGAAGCCAACTGGCATATAAAACCCGGAGAAAAAATTGGCCTGATTGGGGCTAACGGTACCGGGAAAACCACCCTGCTTAAAATGATTGTTGGTGAATACACACCAACCTCGGGTACCATATCCATGGCTAAGGACCTCACCATGGGTTATCTTAACCAGGACTTGCTGTCTTATTCATCGGACAAAAACATATTGCATGTGGCTATGGAAGCTTTTGAGCGCCAGAATCAACTGCATGACGAAATAGAAGTACTCCTTAAAAAACTGGAAACAGATTACACCGAGGACCTGCTGCATAAACTGAGCGATAAACAGCACGAATTTGAATTGCTGGATGGTTATAACATCGAATATAAGGCGCATGAAATTTTAGCTGGTTTGGGTTTCAGCGAAGCGGATACCCATCGTAAGCTAAGCGAATTTTCGGGTGGATGGCGCATGAGGGTAATGCTGGCGAAAATACTCTTGCAGGCACCTGATATCCTTTTACTCGATGAGCCTACCAACCACTTAGACTTACCGTCCATCCAATGGCTGGAAGACTACCTGAAGGCATTTGAAGGTGCAATCATTATTGTATCGCACGACAGGTGGTTTTTGGATAGAGTGATCAACCGCACGGTAGAATCGCGCAAAGGCAAACTCAATGTTTATGCGGGTAATTACACTTTCTATTTGGAAGAAAAAGCGCTTCGTGAAGAAATCCAACGGGGTGAGTTTAAAAATCAGCAATCCAAAATAAAACAGGAAGAACGCCTCATCGAGCGTTTCAGGGCTAAGGCCTCTAAGGCTAAAATGGCCCAGTCGCGCATAAAGGCATTGGATAAACTGGAACGTGTTGATGATGTGGATGATGATAATCCGGAAGTGAACTTCTCCTTCCGCTTCTCCAGGCAGTCTGGCAGGCATGTGGTGACGATGGAACATCTGAGCAAGCGCTTCCCGGCCATTGAGATACTTGACAACGCTGAGGCATTAATTGAAAAAGGTGATAAGATAGCCCTGATCGGTGCAAACGGTAAAGGTAAATCAACCTTGCTGCGTATTGTAGCAGGCGCTGATAAAGATTTTACCGGGACGGTTCATCACGGCCATAATGTTACGCAAACATTCTTTGCGCAGCACCAGTTGGAAGCTTTGCACCTGGAAAATACGATCTTACAGGAACTACAGTCATTCGCACCAAAGCATAACGAAACGGAGTTGCGTACTATTTTAGGTTCGTTCCTGTTTACAGGTGACGATGTGTTTAAAAAGATCAAAGTATTATCCGGAGGTGAGAAATCACGTGTGGCCCTGGCCAAAGCATTAACTGCCGATGCCAACTTCCTGATACTGGATGAGCCTACCAACCACCTGGATATGCAGTCGGTGAATATATTGATACAGGCGCTACAGCAGTATGAAGGTACGATCATCGTTGTATCGCACGACCGTTATTTCCTGGATAATGTGGCTAACAGGATCTGGTTTATCGAGGATCATAAAATAGTGACTTACCCGGGCACCTATGCCGAGTATGACCATTGGTATGCAAAACGTAAATTACAGCCAAAAGCCGAACCTGCGCCAAAACCAGAGAAAAAGGAAGAAAAGAAAGAACCTGTTGCCGCTAAAAAACCGGATGATGAGAAGGCAAAACAGCTGAAAAAACTTAACCAGGAACTGGCGGGTATGGAGCAACGGATTGAAGCCTTAGAAAAAACCGTAAAGGAGCTGGAAACGCAACTGGCTGATGATAAACTTTACACCAATGCAGTAAAAGCGCAGGAAGTAACAGAAGCTTATCAGCTTAAAAAACTGGAACTGAAAGAAATTCAGGTTAAATGGGAAAACCTGGCTGAGCATATTTTGGAACTGGAAGCGTGAGTAGTGATCGGTTAATCAGTGACTGGTTATCAGGATTAAACAAGAAATAAAGAGGGGTGTCACACTGAGGCACTCGAAGTGTGTGCGTAAAGGCCTTTGCCCGCATGCTTCGAGTGCCTCAGCATGACACCTACGCACGAAATAATCTGTAATAAAATCATCACGAGCTATGCAAAATTTGGTTTTTACTATGAAGTGGCTGTTCGTTTCATATTTTATTTCCTCTTTTGCCATTCATGCTTTCGCCCAAACACCCTACACCAACCAGGTATTTCGTCCCGAGATCAAAAGCGTGGAGTTTTATAATACGAAGAAGAACCCGTCTTTTCCTATTATAAAACTTAATTCGGGCGAGCAATTGCAATTAGCTTTTGACGACTTGCATGGTGGCACACGTAACTTGTATTATACCATTGAACATTGCGATGAAAACTGGAACCCATCCAATGTTTCGCCTGCCGAATATTTACAGAGCTTTACCGAAGACCCGATACGCGATTACAATTACTCAACGGCTACGCTACAAAAATATACCCACTACGAAATAAAGCTTCCAAACGACAATATCAAACCCAAAATATCGGGTAATTATGTCCTGAAGGTATACGAGGATGGCGATAAGTCGAAGCTATTGATCACCCAGCGTTTTTATGTTGTTGATTCCAGGGTGTCCACCATGGCGGAGGTGCTTCCCTCATTCGACAATGCATTAAGGCAATCTAACCAAAAGATCAATCTGCAAATAGATTATGGGGCCTTACAGGTACAAAACCCGGGTTATGATATCAAGGCTTTCATTATGCAAAACGATCGCCCTGAGACCATGCAGATGAGTACTCAGCCCTCCAGTATCCGGGGCACATCGCTGATCTATAATGATGTCAGCACGTTTGATTTCCAGGGGCTGAATGAGTTCAGGCATTTTGATACGCGCAGTCTTAAAATCAATTCTGATCATATTTTGCATATCTATCGTGACACCGCAAATACAGTAATCATGCTGACCGATCCTACGCTTGATCAGCCTAATTATACACTGCTTTATGATAATAATGGTAACTTTTATGTGATCAACCAGGATGGCAGCGACCCGCGCATTGACGGCGATTATGCGCATATGTATTTTACCCTGGCAAGCACTAAATCAGCCGGTGATGGTTCGGCCTATATTGTAGGGCAATTCAACAATTACCGCATGGATGAGAGCAGCAGGCTTGATTATGATGCTGCCAAAAACCGCTATTATATCCAGTTGCTTTTAAAGCAGGGGGTATACGACTATGCATATGTTTGGGTGCCCAACAGCACGCACAAACCTGATAACACCTTTTTTGAAGGCTCCCATTTTGAGACTGAGAATGAATACCAGGTATTGGTTTATTATCACCCAGCAGGTGCGAGGTGGACGGAGTTGGTAGGATATCGTCCGGTAAATACCACGAAGAAATAAATCGACGTAAAACTAATGACGTTTTAAAACACTGTAATTAACTTTGCCAAAGTTTATTATATTTCGTTCGCCAATTCTTTTATCACTTTATACAATGAAAAGTCTTCCGTTATTCTTGATTATAATCTTCACTTTCGTAATTACAGCTTATTCACAAACAAGTAAAAATCCAGCGCCATTACAATTTAAAGGATTTAAAATTGGAGATACAGTAGATACAACTTTATACAAAAAATATGGTGAGTTATATTTTCCAAACTATTTGAACGGATGGACAATGAATAATGTTGATAGATTACCTGATCAATATAAAGGACTACCAATAGCAATTTGGCAATTAAAAAAAGATTCGTCCATTGCCTTAACATTACTAAAGAATACCATTTTAAAAATTACAATTTCATATATCCCAGACCAGGAGAAAAATGAGATTGAAAAAATGATTACTGAAAAACTTGGATTCGAAGGAGTTGAGAGGTCATACCAGGAAACACATCCTTTACAATCGTATATTACTTTTTGGGATCTAAAAACTTGGGAAACAAAGGATGTAATAGTACAAATCGGGTATGGTGATTTAAGATCGCCTAATGACCCTAAACCGATTAGACCTAAGTTTAACTTAGTGTATACTAACTTATTCCTCGAAAATAAAATTATAAATGATTTTCGAAGCAGAAATTAGCCAATATTCTCGCCACATTATCTGTCTCCCCATGAACAACTAATCATCCTCCATCCCCAACAAGCCCCTGCAAAATACTATCTTTGAACAAAATCTTAGTCCATGCAAGCAAAAACCCCTAAGGAATCGCACACAATAATGAATGAACTGGTATTGCCCAATGATACCAATACATTGAACAACCTGATGGGCGGGCGTTTGCTGCACTGGATGGATATTGCTGCTGCTATATCTGCACAAAAACATTGCAACCGGATTGTGGTTACCGCATCGGTAGATAATGTTTCCTTTAAAAATTCCATCAAACTGGGAGATGTAGTAACCATCGAAGCAAAAGTGACCCGCGCATTTACAACCTCGGTTGAAGTAAGGCTTGATGTATGGGCGCAAAACATTCCTTCCGGAACAAAGGTGAAAAGCAACGAGGCTTACTACACTTTCGTTGCTGTTGATCAAAGCGGCCGTACCATACCTGTACCAGCTCTTGATCCGCAAACTGAAGAAGACAGAATGCTATTTGACGGGGCTCTGCGCCGCCGCCAGTTAAGGCTGATCCTGGGCGGAAAAATGAAACCCGATGATGCTACCGAACTGAAGGCATTGTTTTTTGCAGATCAGAAGGATTAATCAGGCTTTAAGGCTGTTAATCTCTTCTTGCAAGATATTCAGCACATTTCCTTTACTAACTTCCCCAAAGAAGGATACTCCTGCAGCTCCATTTTTGAAGGCATATTGTATCCCCTGGCGTATCTCCTCATCATTGTTAAAGTCCGAAAGATATAACCCGGCATACAATGGGAACTTACCGGCCAGGAAATGCACACCTTCTTCTACGGCATCACCTATCCAGCTCACTTTTTCCTTGTAAAATCCATGATAGATCATCGGGCATACACCGTCCAGTCGCCAGTTGGTCCAGTCCTGGCGTACGTTGCGACGCGCCACCTCTGGCGTAGGGAATACTGCCGCGGTAATTGCTTTTTTATGATTTTTGGCGATATCTGATAAACTATTTACCACGCGTGTGATATTGTGATAACGGAACAACCGCCACGAAAGGCTGGCCTCTGGGAATTGGATATCAGAAAGTTCCATCCCATAATCGCTCTTGAATTTTGCGCGGCAAACGTCGCAATAGCAAAAATCATATTCCGGCAACTCTTTGGTTTGTTCGATGTTGTATTTTGACCACAGGTTCACAGGCAATACCACATCGCAATAGCGTACATAGTCCAGGTGGATGCCGTCTACATAATCCTTATTCAGAATATCAGTTACCTGTTGCTCCAGGTATTGCTGCACCTCGGGTCGTGACGGGCAAAGCCAGCGGTAATAAGTAACATATGGCGGGTGGTCAGCACAGGATTCACCATTACGGTTTTTGCTGTACCATTCAGGATGAGTGCTTACCAGTTCGGCCCGGTTAAATGTCCACATCCAGCGGTGTGTTTCTAAGCCCTGCGCTTTTGCCGCACGGAAGTGCCTTTCACTGTCGGCCTCAAAAAAAATCCCGGTTATACCGGAAGATTTAAAAGCGGCATAACGCGTTTTAAGCTCGTCATCCGTATCTTTTTGATTAGGATTTGTCCAAACCCAATTCTTGATTTTCTTTTTCTTGTTAGGCTGATGCGGTGCAGCATCGCTTTTCAGAGGTATTTGTGTAGCCAAACCGGCTACGAGACTGGCTTTTAAAAATTCGCGTTTATTCATGCGGATGATCAGTAATTTGTTGTACAAGTCCAACCCGGTCAATGGCCCACACCTCTTTGCCTTCGTTATCTTTTATAAATGCCATAAACTGATGATTGGTGGCTTCCAGTTGTAATGTATTCTCTTTTTTATTTATGCTGACATGCTCATCAATACCCAGATCATGCAGTGTGACAGCATATGCTTTATGTTCGTTATACCATTGTTTTTGCCGGTAGTAAATTAGCCATAAATACTTCTTCTGCTCCTCCGCATATGGTAAATTAAATGTTACAGAGTTAAGCGGCTGTTTGCTGAATTGCAGGTATCCCCATCTTTCAGGATAATGCATAGCGATCAGACCTTGCGGCGACCATGACCAGTTATGTTCAGGTAAGGGCTTGCCTTTGTCATCGGTCAGTTTCACATATTTGCCATCCACTACCTTAGTATCCCACTCCACACGCGAAAAATTGATGCGCCAGATAGTGCCATCCTTCGGCCGTTGCGAACGGGAGTTAATAGCAATTGCTTTAAGCGGCACAGCCATTTCCACTGTCCAGCCCTCGTCTTTGTCTGATGGGTTATTCAATGTCCCCTGTATTTTTACAGCCGATCTTAAATTCGGAACATCCCAGCTGGATATCGATGTGCCGCCATCGCGATAGGCCCTGGTTAGCAGAAGATCCCAAATGGTGTTAAAAGGATTTACTTCAACCTCGAAATATGGCTGCGTTGTGCCCCCCGGATCGATAAAAAACTCGAAGTCATTATCATGAAAAACAACTTCATCGTGTTTTTTTATCGAGGCCCAAATCTGCGGCTCGGTTAATTGCGCCGCAATATAAAGACAACTATCATCCCAAAGCATTTTTATTTTGGTTGCCAATGGTGGTTTAGGTTTGTCGCGGCCCTCGATGTCGACAAACTCTTTTGTCCAATTAACCTGCTGCCAAACCAGTTCATTGATGTTTCCATCTATTACAGGTGGGTGGTCAACGTGATAAACCACATAATTCTCAGGAGTGTCGAACAAGTTTTCAAGACCCTTGAACGCCGACTGGGCATTAACAGTAATTGAGCAAACTAAGACGGCTGATAAGAACGCAAGCCTCTTTAAACAGTTACCATGAACTATGAACCATGAACTATTTCCCATCAGCTATTTGCCATTTCCAATACCTTATCAAATTCTTCAGGCTTTACTGCGCTTACAGATAAACGCCCCAGGCGCACCAGTTCCATAGTCTTCAATGACGGTTCAGCCTTGATCTGTTCAAGTGTTACTGATTTTTTTAGTGGTTCAAAGGGAGCGAATTCGACTACCAGCCAGTTCGGATCAGTTGTGGTTGGATCCTGGTATGATTCTTTAACAACCTTGGCGATGCCAACTATATCTTTACCCTCGTTGCTGTGGTAAAAAAAAGCCAGATCACCTTCTTTCATAGCACGCAGGTTATTGCGGGCGGCAAAATTGCGAACGCCGTCCCACATGGTGCGGCCATCCTTATTAAATTGTTCCCAACTGTATTTATGAGGTTCCGATTTGATCAGCCAATAGTTCATCTTATTTTCATTTGTGAGTGGTAAAATTGTGAAAAAGGCAGCATAAACAGAAATTCAAATTAGGTTAAACATCATACTTGAATACATTATATGCTATATTAATGTTTACATTGCTGTTTAAACCTGTAACTAAATCTTTAGAATAATAAATACCGTATAAAACATATTACCCCCCTTAAATATATGAGAAAGAATTATTCATTGAGAACATTGTTGTCCGTGTCAGCAGCAGTTTTGTTGTTGATCATAGCGTCATGTAAAAAAGAAAGCAAAAACCCACAGGGGAATAATAATAATGATACTACCACTACTACGACCCCTACCCCCACAAAATTCGGGTTATATGAAGCGGATTCCTCCATATATAAGATCGTCTATACTTTTGTAGCGAAGATAGGCACGAAGGATGTGAGCAGTGCGGATTACGATCTGCTGTTTGACACAGGTTCAGGCGGAATGGTTATTGATGCCAACGGTATACTGCCCTCCGGCATGATCACCAGCACAGGTTTTAATTTCACGGGGGACTCGACGGTTGTGAATGGCATCACGATCTACAATCAAAAATCAACCATTCAATACGGTGTTGACGCAAATACAATTGACAACGTATATGGCTATCTTGCTTACGCATCCGTAACATTAGGCGATGAGAATGGGAGCATCGTAATTAAACGCCTGCCATTCTTTTTGTATTATAAGGCAGATGATGGTAATGGCAATACTTATCCGCCGCACGAATTTGATGTACTGGGGGTATCGTCTGAATATGATATTACCTTTCCTAATAGTGCATATGTAACCAGCCCTTTCAGTTATTTTGATCCGGGAACCGGCCTTAAAAAAGGATTTAAAATGGCCGCATTAGGCACCAATAATTTTTCACTTAGTGGTACCTACGTGCCCAATGTAGTTACCCTGGGTTTGACTTCGTCAGATCTTTCTGCTTTTGTGATGCACCAGCTTACTTATTACCCGGGCGATGGCTATGCGCCTATTATTCCTGTGTCATTAACCTATAATAGCAAAACGTTTTCAACAGACGTAATATTTGATACAGGTACTGAACCCTACAGCTATATTGAGGACCCAACAGGTGCGGGGACACTGGTGCAATTGGCAAATGGCACAGGGGTAAATCTTACCAGTACGCCAGGAGGGTTTAATTATTCATACACTACCTCCGCAACGGATAACATAACTTATGTGGAGAATCCAAAACAATCTCAAACAAGCATTACGGTAATGAGCCTGGAGTTTTTCCTGAACAATGAATACCTGCTGGATTACGACGATCATAAACTAGGATTGAAGAGCAATTAAACATTGTTTAAAACTTTACAATGTTATCCACAAATTATCAAGCTTTGTTGATATTTTCCTATTAGGATAATAATTAAGCTATTCCTTAGATAGATTATCTTTACGTAAGAAGAGGGCGCACCTATGGGATTACAATTACGAATGACATTTAACGATACAGACTACGCGTATCAAATTATCAACAGCAGGCTTACAGATCAGTATACTACCGAACTGGAGTTAGTGCTGGAAGGGGAAAAAGTGGAATTATTGAGGGATAAAAATATGGTCTGGATCCAAAAGGATGGGGACAGTTCTTTTGATCCGGGCCTTATCCAGGCGCTGGGCCGTTCGGTATCACTTCGCTTAAGGGTATAATATTCAACCTTTGCCGGCCGGCAAAATTTTACGAAGAATCACTACACTTTCTTGTAATGTATTTAGCGTCACACCCTTTGGGTGTGACGCTCTGATAAATTTCTTAGAATTATCTGCGACGGTCTCTTGAAAAACCACCGCCACCGCCACCACCAGAGTAACCGCCGCGACCACCGCCGCCGCCGCCACCAAAGCCGCGATTTTCCCTAGGCTTTTTATCTTCTGCCTGGTTAACTACAATGTTTCTGCCTGCAACCTCGCTCCCATTCAAATCAGCAATCGCTTTTTTTCCTGCCTCATCATCAGCCATCTCAACAAACCCGAAACCTTTGCTGCGTCCGGTTTCCCTGTCATTAATAATTTTAACAGAGTTTACTTCGCCGTACGCTTCGAAGAGTTCTTTTAAATCTGCTTCCTGTATCTTAAAAGGAAGACTTCCTACGAAAATATTCATTAATCAATTTTTTTTAAAAGTTAAGATAGTGCTTAACATCACTTTGCAACGCCAATGGGAGTTAATAGTAAAGGTGCACATTTTTTATTTAAAGGATATAAATTATAAATTAATTTATTAAAAAATACTCAATATTTATGAATAATCATACTATTATTGGGTGGTAACAAATAAATATTGGGTTTGTGTTAAATTAATGAAGTATTTTAAACATTAATTCTTTCATCAGTTCTCCGTTGTCTGAATTGGAATCGACGCCTTTGCTTTTCAGGTCGTATTCCCTTAACAGACTGATGATTTGCATCGATTTTCCATAATTGTAACTGCGGGCCGCCAGTTCATAATCCTTTAAAAAATAAGGGCTCACGCCCAGTTCCCGGGCAAGGTTTTGAGGTGATTTATCTTTGGCATAATGATAAAGCAGTACTTTGCTGAAGAAGTTATTCAGATTACCCAACACCAGTACTATCGGGTTAGCTTTGGGATTGGCCTGGAAATAATTAACGATCTGGTTTACTTTAAAAGGATCCTTCCGGCTTAATGCCGATTGCAGTTCAAAAACATTATACTCCTTGCTGATACCGATATTATCCTGAACATGCTGCATAGTGATGGTTTGCCCTGCCGGAACGTTCAGCATTAGCTTTTCCATCTCATTGGCTATTTTAGACAAGTCGTTGCCCAGGTATTCGGCCAGCATAGCTGAGGCCTGCGGATCGATCTTGTAACCTTTAGCCGTAACAAAACCCTCTACCCACGAAGGTATTTTGCTATCATACAAGGGGACCGATTCAAAAATGACACCGTTTTTATCTATGGCTTTATAGGTCTTTTTCCGCTTATCAAATTTGCCGTACTTGTAGCAAAACATAAGAATAGTACTCGGCAAAGGGTTTTCAAGATAATTTAATAATGGATTAATACTTTTTTTATCGTCATCATCTCGCCCCCATTTCATATCCTGTGCTTCCTTCACCAACACTACCTGGTATTCAGCCATCATGGGGTAGCGCTTGGCGGCATTCAATACCGTCATTATTTCTGTATCCTTTCCGTACAAAACGGTTTGGTTAAAGCCTTTTTCAGCATCCGGAAGCAGTTTATGCTCCACGAAATTGCTTACCTGGTCAATAAAATAAGGCTCTTCCCCATGCAACAGGTAGAGGGGTTTATACTTACGGTTTTTGAGATCTTTTAAAATATCGTCGGCAGTCATACAGGTTTTCAAAAGTAGCTATTTTAGTTGATTGAGTTGATTGAGTTAAGTGGTTAGATGAAGTAATTATTTTTTTGAACTTAATCAACTCACTCCAACTTAATCAACTCAATCAACTAACTTTGGAGCCATGCTTCAGCCGCTTCAGTTACCACCCTACCCCTTTAAGATCATTGAAGATAATGGCCGCTTGACGCTATTTGATGAGATCAGGAAAAAGCACATCATAATTACTCCCGAAGAATGGGTGAGGCAGCACTTTGTTCAATACCTTATCAATCAAAAAGGTTATCCCAAAACGCTGATCAAGCTTGAAGGCGGCTTAAAGCTGCACGGCAATGCCAGGCGTACCGATATTGTGGTTTTTAACCCTTCCGGAGAGAAAATATTGCTTATAGAATGCAAGGCGCCATCTGTGAATATCGATCAGAAAGTGTTTGACCAGGTAGCCCGCTATAATATGGTGCACAAAGTAGCTTTGCTGGCTGTAAGCAATGGCTTAAAACATTATTATTGCCGAATCGACTTCTTAAATGAAACCTACCAGTTTATCGAAAACCTGCCCGATTATAGAGAAATTTAACCCTGAATAACTGTGGTTACCAGGCTCTGCATTTTTTCGCGCAGTTCATCAGGTTTAAAGGGTTTTGAAACGTAATCATTCATACCTGAACCAAAGACCCTTTCTTTTATATCAAATAAAGCAGATGCTGTTAAAGCAATGATCGGTGTGTTTGCTTTTTTAGGGTCAGGCAATTTCCTGATCTCAACCGCAGCATCAAACCCATTCAGTACCGGCATTTGCAAATCCATCAGTATGATATCAAAATTGCCATATTGCACCATTTCAATCGCTCTTTCTCCATTTTCAGCAATGGTTGGTACGATGCCCCATTTAGAAAACAGCTTTTTCATTAGCATCACATTCACCATGTTGTCTTCAGCTATCAGAACGCGCAGGGTATCTATATTGTCCGCACTCGTCAGCACTACAGGTTGTTTCTCTATGTGTTCCACAACAATTTCTGTAGAAACAGGGAATTCCATATTAAAGGAGAACTCCGACCCTTTAGTCGGTGAGCTTTGAACACTCATGTGCAGGTTCTGCAATTCCAATAAACGCTTTACAATAGCCAGGCCCAAGCCGGTGCCACCGTACTGGCGCGTAGTAGTAATTGATTCCTGGGTAAAGGGCTCAAATATGGCATCCAGGTTATCTTTTTCAATACCTATCCCGGTATCTTTTACTGAAAAATCTACGGTGACGGTATTATGCCTGTCTTCCAGTTGATTCACTTTAACCCAAACTGCCCCGGTATGCGTAAATTTTATAGCGTTGCTGATCAGGTTGAATATAATTTGACTTAAACGGGTCGGGTCGCCAAAAACATCTTTGTTCCGTAAATTATCATCTATCTCTAATATAAAATTCAGCCCCTTTTCTTCTGCTTTTAGTCGTTGTCCGCCGCATACATTCTCCATCAGTTCAACCAGGTTGAATTTCATATTCTCGAACACCACTTTACCTGATTCTATTTTATTGAAATCGAGCACATCATTTACCAGCGCCAAAAGGTTATTGGCCGAGAATTTTAATATTTCAAGATTATCTTTCTGATCGGGTCTTGGATTACCCATCATCAGCAAATTGGTCATCCCTATTACTGCATTCAAAGGTGTACGGATCTCATGCGACATGGTGGAAAGGAACTCGGATTTTGCCTGAGATGATTTTTCGGCCCTCTCTGCTACTTTTTCAAGCTCCACATTCAGGTTACCGCGTTCTTCGGCAGTGACTTTTAATTGCTGGATGCTCCTGATAAAAGCCCTGTAAAAGTGGTTCTGCATAAAGATGATCAGTATAAAACTGGCACAAATAGCCGTAATGAGGGTTGGCTCATCAACCAGCTTCGGTTTTAAACCGATAACGTAATTATTGTTATATTCTAATACCAGGAATATCAGTATGGGAATGAGGTTTACCAACGAATAAAATAACCCGCATGTTTGCCCCAGCATATAAAAGCTAAATACGATAATCAAAAATGTAATCTGACCGGTGATAATATCTACATTCTGGAGGGTGATAAACACGTCGGTGAGGTTCACCATTGTAGCCAGCACCAGTAAAATATGCGATATGATTGCCCACCTGGGCCTGAAGGTTAAATATTTGAACAGGATAATAAAGCTTAGCAATAACATGCTCGTGCTGAAAGTGAGAATCTGCCGGTGTTCGATATAAAGATTGATCAATACCGCTGAAACAGCTATAATGGCAAGCCATAAACCATAGTATAATAAGCGTATCCGGGCCTGATCAAGCGTGGTTTGATCTTTTGTTAGAATTTTATTAATGGAAAAATTGAAAAAACCGACGTCTCTATTCATTTCAGAGGCATTACTACTGTATAAAAATAGCACTTAAAGTTACTATGCCCTGTAAGATTGAAGAGCAATAACTTATCAAGATGCAAGCATTTATTAACAATTAGTTTGCCAAAGACGCCAGGTTATCATGAATAATTTTCAGCTTGGTTTCTGCGTCGGCCTTTTTCTTTAATTCATTATCAATAATCTCTGGCTTAGCGTTGTTCATAAATCGCTCATTACCCAGTTTTGCTTCCACTGATTTTAAGAATCCAAGCAGGTATTCTTTCTCCTTATTCAATCTCTCGGTCTCCGCAACAGGGTCGATATTCTCAGTCAGCGGTATATAAAATTCATCTTTTGATACCATAAAGCTAACAGCGCCAGCTACTTTGTCAGCAACGATATCAAACTCCCCGATATTCCCAAGTTTGGATATGATTGGTTGGTAGTTTTTATAATTAATCCCGGAGTTTGTCTTTACAAACAAGGCCAATGTTTCTTTCGGAGAAATCTGTTTACTGTTACGGGTATTTCGGATATCGGTAACAGCCTGTTTAACCACCTCAATCTCGGTAAGTAACTGGGTATTTAATTGCCCGATTTCCGGCAATTGTGCAACAATACAGCAATCCATTTCTGCCCGTTCCCCAAACAATTCATCATGCCACAACTCTTCGGTAATGAAAGGCATAAAAGGATGCAGAATTTTCAATACATCCTCAAAAAACTTAACGGTTTGTGTATAGGTTTCCCTGTCGATAGGATGCTCGTATACTGGCTTGATCATTTCCAGGTACCAGGCGCAGAAATCGTCCCAAACCAGTTTATAAGTGGCCATTAACGCTTCGGATAACCTGAATTGTGTAAAGTTATTTTCGATCTCAGTCAGAGCCTGGCTAAAGCGGCTTTTGAACCAGGAGATGGCAACTTCATTTGGGTTCGTAAGGCTATCATCCACCTGCCAGCCCTTAACCAGCCTGAACGCGTTCCAAACTTTATTAAAGAAATTTCTCCCCTGCTCGCAATGGCTTTCATCGAACATCAAATCATTGCCTGCAGGTGAGCTTAGCAGCATACCTACCCTTACACCATCCGCCCCATACTTTTCAATCAGCCCAAGCGGATCAGGCGAGTTACCCAGGGATTTGGACATTTTTCGGCCCAGTTTATCGCGCACGATACCGGTCAGGTAAACATTTCTGAATGGTAATTCACCCCGGAATTCGTGCCCGGCCATGATCATCCTGGCTACCCAGAAGAATAATATTTCGGGCGCTGTTACCAGGTCATTGGTTGGATAGTAATAGTTGATATCGGAATTGTTCGGATCTTTAAATCCGTCAAATACTGATATCGGCCACAGCCATGACGAGAACCAGGTGTCGACTACATCTTCCTCTTGCTTTAAGTCGGCAGTTGTGAGTTGTGAGTTGTGCGTTTTTTCTTTGGCAATATCTAAAGCCTCATCTATATTTTTCGCGATTACATATTCGCCATTGGGTAAATACCAGGCCGGTATCTGTTGTCCCCACCATAATTGGCGGCTTATCGTCCAATCGTGAACGTTCTCCATCCAATAACGATAAGTGTTTGTAAACTTATCCGGGATCAGTTTAATATCACCTTTCAACACATAATCCAGTGCAGGTTTGGCCATTTCTTCCATCTTGCAAAACCAT
>Ga0307517_10002921_pt1 | contig 27049 bp, 35 predicted proteins | sample 23_EM_MG_FD_194515 | JGI IMG/M metagenome (GOLD analysis project Ga0307517, IMG submission 194515) | Populus trichocarpa ectomycorrhiza microbial communities from riparian zone in the Pacific Northwest, United States - 23_EM | ecosystem: Host-associated > Plants > Roots > Unclassified | place... | reverse complement strand
TCTGTTGATTCTTCTATTCTTTTTACTTTCTATATTAATTCCCAAATCACCTGAGAACCTGTGAGATAAACAAACAAGACAACACAGTAAAACGGATAAGAATGGAGAGACCGGTCTATTTTATTGTGTTAAAATCTAATCTTCTTGTGTCCTAAAAGTATTTTTAAATAAATTTATTTATTTTACTTTAAATTAATTGTTTTAGCTTTTTCTTGCATAGGATGACGGTAGTCTTTGTAGCCTCCAATCTACCATTCAGAACATGCTTGTGAGTGCAGTAGTCTGTGTTTTTTAAATGTATTTAAATTGATATTTTTTAATATATATTTTATGATTTTGACATGATGGTATTGAAAAAAAATATCAAAATGTATTTAAAAAAAATATAATGTATTGCAATATTATATATAACAAACCCAAATTTAATAACAAAATGTTTCAACTAATAAAGTTCTTTATGGTATTTGTTATTATAAAAGCAGTTATTTTTTAAAGTATTTTTAATTTAAAAATATATTAAGATAATATTTTTAAATTTATTTTTAAGATTAATATATTAAAATGATTTAATAACACAATAAAATTTAATTTGAAATAAAACAAAAATTATTTTTGAAAAACATGGCCACGGCAAAAACAAGCAACCCTCTCGTGTCTACATGAGTTTGTTCCCCCTCTTTCTCATCTAAATGTATAAAAATAATAGCTATTTTCTTTTTAAAAAGAACATTGGTCGTTATCCTTTTCATATATAAGTAGCTGCTACATAAATATTCATCATATAATATATAGTTCACATGCATTTTAATTGAGCAAGTGAAATAATTGGCCTCGGTAATTATCGTAAGAGTTTCGTATTGTTAGCTCTCAAATATTTGCATGGACTATCTCACAAAACTAACATCGTTTAAGCTGGGTCAGGTGGTATGAATTCGTCTAGAAAACATCCTGGAAATTACACAAGTGTTTTTATTTTTATTTTATCTTTCACGGTTTTTTTATTTTTTAATAATAAAAAATATTTAAAAACTTATTGAATTAAGAAATTTTAAATTAATTTTAAAGATAAATTGATTTTTTTATTAACATATTCAATACACAATACTAAACACACACACGATGATAGTTTGTTATGTTTTGATTAATTGGTGATTCAATTGATAATTTTTACCGGTTTGAAAAAATAAATTTTAAAAAATTATTAATCATAGTTTTTTTTAACTAAAATTTTAATAGTAAAGGTTTTAGTAAAATTAATGTAAAACTATGGTATGTATTAATTAATAAAAACTTTTAAAATTACAGCCAGTACAAAATTTAGTTTAAATCATACCTTATCATATTATCAAACGTATTCCTAGCAACGAATCAAACCCACATGGAACGGAGAGATGATATTTGTCTAGAAAATGATATTTTAGATATTTAATTGACTAAGGCGTAGTACGACCCTAAACATGCAATAATTTTATGGGGGTGACTAATATAATAATAAATGTTATTTTTTAAAGTATATTTTATTAGAAATGTATTAAAATATTTTTTTAATTTTTTAATTTTTTTTAATATTAATATATTAAAATAATTTAAAAATATAAAAAAATAATTGATTATTTTTTTAAAAAAGGACAAAATGATGTTTCAATTGCAGCGAGAAACAATGCCTCATAATTCATGGATAAAAATTTCCAAAAATAAAAATAAAAATAAAAATAAAAGTATATTTGTTTATCGGAAACTCAATCGAGAATCCATAAGTCCAGTGACTTATCTGACCTTTACCCTCACTTTTTATCTCCGTTACCCCATAGTTCCGCTTTGTGTCTGTACTGCGTTGCACTTCACGCATCCGAGAAACCAGAAACACCTCGCAACAAATTAAAAAAATAAAGAGAAAATTTGAAATCTCCACCGGCAACACCCCAAATTCTCCAACTCAAAAACCTCGAAAAAAAGAGAGTAAAAAATGAATAATCAAAATCCATAACTAACAGAAAACAACAATAACCTCCATTGAAATGGACAAAGAAACCGACCTTCTCTCTCGCCTAGCAGCGAACCATCTCCACTTAGCTCAATTCGAGCCATTACGAGCCATCCTCACATCTCTCCGCACCAAAAACCCTGACCTCGCTCTCGCAATTCTCCAAACCATAGTATCCAATTCTGGCAGGTTCGATAACATTCTCTGGTCCCAATCTTGCCCTAATCCATCACTCCTCACATTTTTATCAACCCTAGAGCTCTTACAACTTAACAATCCGACTTCGCATACATGGCGCTTCGATTCCGTTACGCTTCGGTTGCGTGTAGAGTTTTTGTTGTTGATTCAACTTTTGATTGATCGCGTGACGGAGAGTTTGCGCAAGAATGTCGATCTCGATAGGTTTGAGAAAGAGGAGGGGGAGATTGGTGTGGGAGAGAGTTCTGGAGGAAGGGGGGAGGAGGAGGAGGAGGAGGAGGAGGAGGGGTTTTTAGATAATTTTGAGGGTTTGAAGGATGGGAGTGGTGAGTTAGAGGTTTTGGATAAGGTTTTGGAGTTTGGTGTGAAGAGATTGAAGGGAGATGTGGATTTGGACGGGAATGAAGTGGGAGGGAGTGGGAGAGGGGAGGGTTCCAGTTCCGGTGGTGTTGTGGCAATTGAGGAAGGGGAGATGATGTGTTTGAGGAAGGTGATTTTGGATAATGCGGATGTTTTTGATGCGTTGTGTTGGAATGTAGAGAGCCAAATGAAGGGGATGAAGGTTGAGAATGAGAATTCAGGTATGGAGATAACGGTGAGGGGGGAGGAGAGTGAGAAAGTGGAGGAGGAAGGTGTGGAGTTGTTTGATTTGATTAGAAAGTGTGTGCAGTTAGCGCATTTGGATGCAATGAAGGAGTGTTCAAAAGAGGGAGATGAAGGAGTATTTTCACATATCCGCTTTCTGCATCTCGATCGTGGCCTGGAGGAGAGTGAGTATCGGTATGTGCATTTTTGGGTTTCTGTTATTTGAAATGAAATGTTGTGGTAGTGATAGGCGAGTGTTGTTGGGTTTTCGACTGGTTACTGCTGGTTTTGGAATCAGTTGTTTAATGCGTAAAGCTGTTATTAATATGGTTATGCTTTTGGATTAGCTTGTTCAAGGGAAGGAAACACCTTCAATATTATTCTCTAGGATTCCTTAGGCATGTTTTTAATTGTCTCCTTCCAAATTGGGGTCTTACATGTTTTCAGTAGTCATTTGCATGAGTTGAAAGTAATCAAAGTATTATACCAACATGGGTTATATCAGCTACCTTTGTATGTAAGATACATGTATGTTGCCAGTGCAAAAGTTGCATTTTTTTAGTAGTTATGGGGCTGTCTACTTGAGATGACTTGGAAAGCATTCCCTCCTTGTTTTGTGTCGTTTGTCGTGTTGGAGCTTAATATTAAGGGCATTGCAGGGACGGAATAGCTATATAAATCTAAAGTCAGGGCTATCAAAGATGCTTTAAGTGTGATTGTTTTTTCTTTGTTTCCTTGAAGTTCCTTCTAAATTTTAAATTTTAGCTTGAGGTTTTCTTCCTCCCCATAGGCAGTTGTGGGAATTTTGTTTTTCAAACAGTGCCTAAGAAAGGGAAGAGGTCTGTGATTAAATTTTGGGGATGAGGAAGAGGGTGGTACTAGATATTATATTTAGCGTCCCTGAAACTTTCGTGAGTTGGGGCCACCTTGCCTGTGCCCAGTCTCTACCATTGCTCACAGGATTGCCTCTCTTTTATGCCTGCTCTACTGCCTTTCATTTGTTGAAGGACAGCAATGAACTTGTCTTGCTGCCACTGCTGTCACCTTTTTTTTCCTGATGTATTCTGGTATCATGCACCCAAATTCTTATACAAACTCTTTCTGACGAGTTATCACTACCATAAATTTCTGATATTCTTCTTGAACTTTTTGAGCTTGAGGGAATCAAATAAAAGGTGTTGCATGCTGTATGCATTTTCTCTTCTGAATAATTATTGCCTTCCGTTTTGTGTTTCTTTATAGCATTGTGCTGCAAGATCTCCTTGTGAGGGTTTTGTCAACAAGGAAAGGATATGGAACCTCATGGCATGACATGCAAGAAAAATTGCTTCGGATCTATGAAGAGGCTCTTTCATCGAATTGTAGACATCTTGTTGAAATGATTCAGGCAATGCTCAGAACACTTTTGTTTAAAGATTTTGGGATTGCTTAATTGTTGGTGGTTTGCAGGGGAAACCATAAAACCTGGTTAATGAATTGAATGCAATTTCTAATCTCAGTTGTCTTGTAAAAACTTTGGAGCTTCCACTCTCTACTGAAACATTTCCTTTCAAAAGTCCAAACTTAGGCAAAGTCTGTGCGGGATTCCATATGACAAAAAAAATAGTCTCAAAGGGTCCCTTAGGTAGTTTGGATTTTATAATATTAGTTACACCAATAGAAGCTGTAAAGGATGCACTTGATTTTGCTAAGAAATTACATGGCTCAATTTTTTCAATAGAAAAGATTAATGATTATCATCTACTGTCCTTGTAAGGGAATATGTTGTTTGATTTCATGAAATTCGAACTTATCTAATATTATTATGGAATGCTCTGTGATCAGGTGTGTTGATTGTCCAATGTGGTTTTGTGCAGGTTATCCAGGATGACTTGCTCCGTCAAGAGATTGAGATGTCTCGAGCACATGCTGACAAACAGATTCCACTCCCTTTAGAGCACTTTCAGGGGTATCTTATGGAAATGAAACTGGATGAAGATTCAAATGACCCATCTTTTTCCTTGAGTAGGGCTGTCAGTATTTGCATGAGAGAGATGTACCACTATGCTCGTGTTTCAGAAGTACATATACTTGAATGCTTCATGGATACAGCCCTCTCGGCTGTCAAGAGGGAGCAGCTTCAAGAAGCTAGCTATGTAGGTTTCACTTTTGCATCTAAATTGAACATGCGAGTTTGAAATTTCGTTATTACTCAAATTGAAAATGACATTTCAGTATTACACAAATTGAAAATGTTGTTAGAAAATCTCATCTTTTTCATTCATGTTGCAGTTTCTCACGCTGTTTCCACGGCTTAGGCCCCTAGTAGCTGCCATGGGTTGGGATCTGTTGGCAGGTAAAACAACTACTCGGAGGAAATTAATGCAACTTCTCTGGACAAGCAGGAAGTCGCAAATACTTCGACTAGAAGAGTCTGCAACATATGGTAATCAATTGGATGAGGTAATTTCTTCTTCTGTTTCCAAATCTTTTACATAATGGTTTTGTTTGTCCAAAGGAAGAGTTGAATATGTAATTCCCTCTTTTTTGTTCTCGTTGTTTTGACAGATGTCTTGCGTGGAGCATCTATGTGATTCATTATGTTATCAGCTTGATCTTGCCTCTTTTGTTTCTTGTGTCAATTCTGGTCAATCATGGAATTCAAAGTCATCACTGTTGTTGTCTGGAAACCAACAAATAATTTCTGCAAGCGAAGATAATCATTCAGAACGTTTTGTTGAAAACTTTGTGCTGGAAAGACTTTCTGTTCAAAGCCCTCTTCGCGTAAGTCTCCTGCACTTATATGGTTGCGTTCACATAAGGTGTCCTTTGCAAAATTCATGGACATGTTTGGTTATAGAATTTGTCAATACAATTATTAATTTTTCACACTGAAATTTGTGCTCAAAGAAGACGAGTTTGTGGTAACTGCTTTGGTATTGAATGGTGTCATAGTGTCATCTTTCAGGAAGGAGTCCGCGTTTACACAATCATGTTTGTTTTTGCCTGTTTTATTGGTTATATAGATAGTTTTCTTGATTTATACATGCTTTGATGAAATGTTTTATTTTGGGAATTGTAACAAAAGTCGAACTTTGCCTTCTTTTCTTTTGAGTGATTATTGTGAAGGTGGAAAAAATTTCAGCTGTCAGTGGCGTTCAAGTAGAGTTTCATATATAAATGTAAAGATTTTTTTTTTACTCTTTTTGTTGCCTTTTTGCAGGTATTGTTTGATGTTGTTCCAACCATGAAGTTTCAGGATGCTATTGAATTAATTAGCATGCAGCCAATTTGTTCTGACATAGCAGCCTGGAAAAGGTGTGTGTGCCCATTTTATTCTGTATCTTTCCTACTTTAGGTTATGCAAGTTTGGAAACGCTTGGAAACTTATCTGTTATGCTGAGGAGTGCTGTGTGGATGGTTGTTTTCACTATACATGGCATTTTAGTTGACTTGCTAGGCTGCTGTATGCTTAGAATTTGCTTTGTGATTGGTGGTTCTAGTGTTCAATATTCACTCACCCAGTCTATCAGACAGAACCTCTTGGTACTTTAGCTGGACCTTTATAATTCTTTTAAAATAATTATACTACTCTTTGATAGGCTGGTTTGATTTCTTCATGGTCTTTGGGCATTGTAAATTTCGATGATTGTCATTAGCTTCAAAACTTAAGGACCTTAACATTACATATGGTAATTATTTGCTATGTGGGCACTTGGAAGGCCCAAGCCTGCATGTGATATGTTCCCAATTCCTTGTTACAATTGCTTCTTTGTCCTAGCATATTCTTCTTGTCAAATTAGGATTTCTTATTTTCAATATGCTGATTCCATTTTTCTTTTGTCTGTGTGTTTTTGATAGAATGCAAGATATTGAACTAATGCACATGCGTTATGCTCTGGAATCAACTGTTCTTGCATTGGGAGTGATGGAGAGGTGTACGACTGATGAAAGACAGAGTCATCATCAAGTGGCTCTTTGCCACTTGAAAGACCTGAGGAACCACTTGGAGGCTATTACCAATATTCCACGCAAGGTTATCTGCTTGCAGTTTGTGTTGGGTTTGATATAACAGAAAATCTTAGACTATTCTTACCTGCAATTTTTTTTTTAGATTATGAATTGATCTGAGTGTTTCCCTAGAAAGCTGGCAACAATTTAACAGAACTTATTTTGTGTCACCCCTTTAAGTTTGCCTTGCTACGTTTTTATCCAATCATGTACTTAGTAGGCAATGATGTCAGATGTCTAAATTTAGTTCTTTCCTCCGTACTGTTTATTTTGGAACATTTACATAACATTGATTTTATTCAATGATGCAGATATTGATGGTGAATGTTATAATTTCACTTTTACATATGGATGATATCTCTCTCAATTTGACGCATTGTGCCTCACCAGGGAGCAATTCTGAATCATCCTCCACATGTGCTTGGGACCATACTGATGTCACTTTTTGTGAAGGAGGGAAAGAAATGGTTATTTCTTTCACAGGATTGCTACTTGATATTCTACATCGCAATCTTCCACCAGGCTTGATTGAAGAGCATACACCAAATGATGGTATGAGTATAGATGGAAGACAGGCCTTAGAGTGGAGAATATCAATAGCTAGAGATTTCATTGAGGATTGGCAGTGGCGGTTGTCAGTTTTGCAACGTCTTCTACCATTATCTGAGTGCCAATGGGGATGGAAGGAGGCGCTGACTGTCCTACGTGCAGCCCCATCCAAGCTGCTTAACCTGTAAGTTTGATATATCCTTTTTCTGACAATTCATTCTAGTATGCAAATATCAACTAGTTCACACTTGTGGTTTATCTGCAACATGTTTGCTGTGCAATGTTGAAGTATGATGACTTACTGCACTATGGCAGGGGAATGCTTTGTTTTTTGCACCTTCCATCTTGTGACAGCTAATGTTTTGACCGCTGACAAGGGCTGGACTAAGTCATCGCTGCCCTAATTAGATGTCATGTAATAGTAGATTATATGTAATGGAAAGATTGTGTATATTATATCAAACATAGAGGATATGCCATTTATTTTGTTACAGGAACCTTTATATCTTCACTTTGAATTGATGCGAGTGTGTTGTCATTGATGGCATTTTATATTGCAGTTGCATGCAAAGAGCGAAGTATGACATTGGTGAAGAGGCAGTTCATCGATTTTCTTTATCAGCAGAAGATAGAGCTACCCTTGAATTGGCTGAATGGGTTGACGGTGCTGTTAGAAGAGCGTCTGAATCCAGATTGGTCAGTCCATTACCATTTGCTTTTATGTTTTAATAAATGATTACAGTATCTGTAAACATTGAATTTTTCCCATCTACCTGTTGTTTAATCTGATCATGTATTCAACCTAGCTATTTCTGTTGACAAGGAACTTTACATTCAAATTTCAGGTTATCAGAATTTTTTGTAACTTTCACACTGCAGTCGGTCTCAACTAAATTTCTGTGTCGTTTCTTTTTACCAGGTAGAAGATGCAGTGTCTCGTGCTGTGGATGGGACTTCAGCAGTGCAAGACCTAGATTTTTCTTCTTTACGATCCCAATTGGGTTCTTTGGCTGCAGTAAGCACTTCTAATTGTAAAACTTGCACTCCATGTTTCTCAATTCAAGTAAGAGGGCTATTTAAGGCAGGGATGTTATTGTGTGCTTTCAGATTCTTTTATGCATTGATGTTGCTGCAACTTCTGCGAGGTCGGCACGTATGTCTCAACAACTCCTGGATCAGGTAGTGCTTACATATGTATGAACTTGAAGTTTGTAATTCCTGCTACTTTAACCCTATGTTCTGCACTTCTCTCTTTCTGGTTTTGAGCAACATTTGCAATGTCTTAGTTGCGCACCCATGGTATTGAGATCCCCCTTTCCTCTCACCACACTTGTGATTTAACTTCATTAACTTCTCAAATTTGTAGCTGGTCTGGCCTAAATAGAAATCATTATTTTTTAAATTTTCTTTGGAGCATTAGTAAGGATGAAACCAGTTGCCTATGATATCCTTGTTATACTGTGGGATAAGGGGCGCGGAACTTGAAGAAGTGAAGCAAGCCTAGAGTATCAGCCTCTTATCTAATGTTTTTTAGACCCCTTTACTTGATATGATATTCTATTAGTAAAGCGCTAGCGCCCCTATAGAGGAAGGCTCTTCTGCTAGGAGTAGAAATTTTAGGGATCTGACTGATGCTTCCTGGCCTTTTTGTGTTCTCCGGGCTGTTAGGGCTTTTAGGAGGAAAATGATGCATCTGTCGAAGCCAAGCAAGAGGCCTTGAGTTCCATCAAAGCTTTTCCATCCTTATCTTTACTGTCAACATGGTTGGTTTTGTCACAGGGCTTATATGTTCTTTTTCAAGAATATGCATTAAAAAGGTGAATCATATAATCATTTCACATACCACAATTATGGTGACTTCGCTACATAATCCTAAATAAAATTTAAAAAATTGAGTAAGATAATTTTACATGTTTTACAATACAAAAGTATAATATGTTGCTTACAAATTGGTAATTACACCCCCTTTTATGTAACCGAAACTGATATTACCACAACTTAAGTCATGGTAGCAAGCACCCATGAAAGTGTCGTTTTTGGGGATGTCCAACCACTGAAATGCATCTTATCTCTCTAATTTTGCTGCATGCATATTGTTCTCTAAAACTTTCTCTCTTTGGGCATTTTGGTCCCAGTTCATGTACCAAGAATAATGGCTTAGTTTCGCTCTTACGTTGGCCATGTTGCAGGCTCAAGTTATGTTATCTGAGATATATCCAGGAGCATCTCCAAAGATAGGCTCGACTTACTGGGATCAGATTCTTGAAGTGGGAATTATTTCTGTATCACGACGTGTTCTCAAGCGTCTACATGAATTCTTGGAACAAGTAAGTTCACTTACTAGATCAACAGTTATCACAAGCAAGATGTGTCTTGATCATACTTGATTGATTCTCATTTTTATAGCGCTTGCCCACAATAAGATCTGGAAATTAATTTATCCATTGTTTTGCTCTTTCATCTTTTCTTTTCTTTCAAAATTATTTTATCTTCTCTCTGCAAATGAACCAGATGCTAGCTAAAGCTGAAAACTTGTATGAGGACCATTATAACATGGAGCGTTTTCAGGAGGAAGTTTTTCTTCATTTTTTGTTTTAGCTTTCATGCCTTCCCTCATAAATTTTCCTTCAGTCCATTTATAAAAGATTAAAATGCTCCTGCTAAGACAGGGAAGTCTAGACGGACCACGGTCTAGTTCTTTTGTTTAGCAATTTTCAGTCATCACTGCTGATGAGAATAAAATGCTTTCTAAAGATGCCCTATTTCAATGCAAAAGAAAATGAAAGAAATGCTTTCTACGGAGCTTTTTCTCATAGAAAACCTATTCTTGACTTCTAGTATATGAAACCAACTTGTTATTTTGATACTTCTGACTGTGAGAAGGTAAAGTGTGGGAGATCTTTAAGGGACGGAAAACGGTTGAGTGAATTGTACTTTTAAAATAAAAAATTTTAAGTTCTTTGAGGGAGGGAAAATAGTGGGAAATTGTTGAACTAATTTTACCCATAAAGTTACTTTTATTGACTAGTCGCTTCACTTATTCAATGCTTGAGATGTGAAAAAGGGTCAATGCAGCTGCTTTATTATCCTCCTTCTCTTCATCAGGATCGCTTGGTATATGATATTCTGATTGAATGTTTTATTGTTGATCCCATGATTTGATTTATTGTTCTAGGGTGATGGTCCTGGCCTCCAGGCATTTCTGGCTGGGGAGATTATTATATCGTCATCAAAGGAGTTGCTCCGGCAGGGGCAAAGAGAACGTACTCTTGCTATTTTGCATCAGATGATTGAAGATGCTCACAGGGGGAAGCGACAGTTTCTGAGTGGTATCCTATTCTTTATGACATTTTGTGGGAGGAGGATTTATGCGTTTTTGCTTTTATCATACTGGGAAGATTTTCAATGTGATTCTGATAATCATTTTCACATAAAATCTTAGGTAAGCTTCATAATCTTGCAAGAGCTATTGCTGATGAAGAAACAGAGGTAAATATAGTAAAAGGTGACAACCCATATGCGGAGCGTAAACTCTTGTCTCACTTTGACAAGGAAGGGGTTCTTGGACTTGGGTTAAAAGTTGCAAAACAGACACCCAAAAGTTCTGCTGGTGGAGAAACTAGCATGCAGCCTGTTGGTTATGATATAAAAGATACAGGGAAGAGATTGTTTGGTCCTTTGAGTGCTAAGCCTACAACGTATCTTTCACAATTTATTCTCCATATTGCTGCAATTGGTGACATAGTTGATGGCACTGATACAACTCATGATTTCAACTTTTTCTCACTGGTTTATGAGTGGCCTAAAGATGTAAGCTGTTGATCATCTTCATCTGATATCATTTTATTTCTGTCAATGCATTTATTTTGATCTTTGGCTTGCATGTAGTGTTTATAAAATAAAAATTTCAGTCGAGTTTTGATTGGTTGACAGGTGGAGTAGTTTTGTGAATCTTTATGAAATATTATTAAGTTTGCAACATTCAAGTGTTTTGAACATTAGGAAGAACTCTTACAATATGTGAGGTTAGTACTATGTGGTGACTGCTTTTCAGGCCAATAGACATTCATACATCACACAAATTCTGAACCTGGTAGATTTGTTCATGAGCACCTCATGGGAACATTTACTATAAATTTTAGTGGAGACTAGAATTCACCGCGCAAATCGTTCAATTTATTCCCATCTGGCTGACCTCCATAACATATGTTCTGAGAGGTGAATGGTGTCACCTTTTTTGTTCTTTTTATGTATTCATTTGTACTGAAAAATAGTTGAGCACATAGTAAATTTGAATTCAAGGACATGCAAAGTTGTTGGGTACCATTGATCCATCAACAATGGTAATTGAATAAGAAGAGGTTGTTTGGAAAAAGGAAGTGGAAAAGGCCTTCTAGTGAACGCTAAGATTTGGCTGTATTAGTTGTAGGGAATCCCACTATGCAGCATTATGTGATGTAATTTTTTAAGGAATGAGCCAATATTTTAATCTGATTTACTGTTATTGAGATTTGTTACATATTTTTCCCTAAGTGAAAAGAATTTCCTTACTCTTTGATTTTTAGGTGCTGTAAGCCTACAATATCTGTTGAATGCATAGATTGGCATTGAAACCAATTGTCATTTTTCTTAAAATTCTGCTGTTGAGAGTTGATTTGAACCTGAGCATGCAATTTCAACTGCACTTATGTCATATATGCTTATGCTTAACTATTTTATTTTGCAGCTTCTAACTCGTTTAGTCTTTGACCGAGGCAGCACTGACGCAGCTGGCAAGGTTGCTGACATTATGTGTGCTGATTTTGTCCATGAAGTTATTTCAGCATGTGTACCTCCTGTTTATCCACCTCGGTCTGGTCATGCATGGGCTTGCATTCCTGTCGCTGCTACCTTCCATAAGAGTTATGCGGAGAATAAAGTGTTGTCTCCAGCCTGCAAAGAAGCTAAGCCTAATTGCTACCGTAGTTTCTCAGCAACTCCTGGAATTCCTTTGTACCCCCTCCAGTTGGATATTGTAAAACATCTCGTTAAAATATCCCCAGTGAGGGCTGTGCTAGCATGTGTTTTTGGGAGGAGTATCTTATACAGTGGCAGTGACTCTTCTATGTCTGGTTCCATGGATGATGGTTCATTGCAGGAACCTGACAATGACAGACTATTTTATGAATTTGCTCTTGATCAATCTGAGAGGTAATATCCATTGCTTGACAATTGAACTGGTATAACTCGTTTACATTATGATAATGTTACTTAAATCCCTAGTTTAATTGGTAAATGTTAACAGATTCCCCACTTTAAACCGGTGGATACAAATGCAAACGAACCTCCATCGAGTTTCAGAGTTTGCTGTAACATCTGGACGAAAAGCTGATGCTGGTGAGGTTAAAGCCGACACAAGGGTTGCTATTAAGAGATTTCGTGAGCGAGATAGTGATACCGAGTCAGAAGTTGATGACACTTTTGGTAGCAGTACTATTTCAACTACTTTGCCAGACCTTGGCAGTCAAGGTGGTTCAGCTCCTGAACCACAAGAGGATTCCTCAAAATCTGACGCATTTGAACTGGACACTACAGCTTTTCTCTCCCTGGATTGGGAAAATGAAGAACCTTATGAGAAAGCAGTGGAGAGGTATTACCTTTTAACACTTTTTTTTGTACATCCACCTCCCCTCCCCTCACTTCCCCTGTCTTATCTGTCATGCAGTTGCCTTGCCTTTTCTTTATGTGGCTGTTGCATGCGAACATTCCTGTTTGTTGCTATTGGTACTATTAAAGAATTAATAAACAAAACCGAGCAGTTTTCTTAGGGTGAGAATACAATTGGAAAGCTGTCCACACTCCATAAGCTCTCAAAAGGCTTGTTTGTAGTTTCTAAGAATTTATGTTATGGAAAACGTTTCTGGTTATGTGAGTCTAGTTTGGTAAAGAGAAAGCTATCTCCTTTCTTAGTTGTAAGTGTAATACATGCCCATTCCAATCCCATCTAATTCTCCCAACATTTTCTTCTCCATATATTTTGGAGCTTGTTTTAGGGCTGAAAACTTTACGTACTGGCAATTGTATTTTTCTGTAGACTGAAAATTGAAGTAACAAATCAAACTTATTGCCATTTTTTTTATAAATATTCTAATTTATGTATTTATTTTGACTTATTTTACTCTTTCTCACAGATTGATTGGTGAAGGAAAATTAATGGATGCTCTTGCACTTTCGGATCGCTTTTTACGTGATGGAGCCTCGAACCAGTTACTTCAATTACTCATTGAACGCAGAGAAGAAGACCATCCATTCTCTGGACCTCAAGGTTATGGGGGGCATCGTATCTGGAGCAATAGCTGGCAGTATTGCTTGCGATTGAAGGATAAACAACTGGCAGCTAGACTTGCCCTCAAGTATGTGAACTCATAGGATCTGTTTTCACAATCAAGATAAATAATGCAAATTACCCTTTTCTCAAATCAGAAGCTCTCTTCCAGGTATATGCACAGATGGGAACTTGATGCTGCTCTAGATGTACTCACCATGTGCAGCTGCCACCTACCTGAGAGTGATCCAGTCAGGAATGAGGTACTGGTTTTTATACACAATGTCTGGTTACTGCTCTTAAATTCCAGAATTTAAATTATTGGTTCATTGATGAAGTTTGATATTTCAAGCAATATGATTTGTTTTTCGCTATCATATTTGCCCAGCAATGACATTATTCTTTGGGTCATAGGTCTTGCAAAGGAGAAAGGCTTTGCAAAGGTACAACCATATATTAACCGCAGATGATCATTATAGCAGCTGGCAAGAGGTGATAACTCTCTTCTTTTTCATTGGAATAGGGAAAGTCAATGTTTTCAAAAAAAAAAAAAATGAAGTATTTACTAGAATTTCTTTTTTCATTTGTAAATGTTTTTCTGATTATTGTTACCTTCTATTTTGCTTTATGCTTTTACTGGAGCTGTCAGGTTGAGGAAGAGTGTAAGGAAGATCCTGAAGGCTTGGCACTCAGATTAGCTGGGAAAGGAGCTGTTTCTGCTGCCCTAGAAGTGGCTGAGAGTGCAGGACTGTCAACAGACTTGAGGAGAGAACTCAAGGGTCGGCAACTTGTGAAACTTCTTACTGCAGACCCACTCAATGGAGGGGGTCCTGCAGAAGCTTCACGCTTTCTTTCTTCACTACGTGATTCAGATGATGCTTTACCAGTTGCAATGGGCGCAATGCAGCTATTACCCAATCTGCGTTCAAAGCAACTTCTTGTAATTAATTGTTTCTGAAAATATGTTTTAAGTGATCATATCTCTTTAGAACTTGAGTTTTTTCTTTCCTTTTGTTTGTTCTTGAAGGTACACTTTTTCCTTAAACGAAGAGATGGGAATCTGTCAGATGTCGAGGTTGCCCGGCTTAACTCATGGGCTTTGGGCCTTCGTGTTCTTGCTGCCTTGCCATTGCCATGGCAGCAAAGGTGTTCTTCCCTGCATGAGCACCCGCATTTGATATTGGAGGTTCTTCTGATGAGGAAACAGCTGCAGTCTGCTTCTCTGGTATTATAAAATGACTGATATTACTCAAATGTCTTCATTTTTGCTTATTACTTTTTGGATTTTGGAGTTGCTAATGTATCACAAATACCACTTTCATGATTATATGTCACTGCATAAAAATCCTGATGCTTTTATTTCCTTGGATGCAATTATATCCAAGATCATGCCTCGTTTTTCCTGTAAAAGTTTTTTCGCACTTCCCTTATTGCTATCCTGATTGAGATTTTGGAAAATATTTGTGAGCAGATCCTTAAAGAATTTCCTTCTCTGAGAGACAACATTGTAGTTGTTTCATATGCTGCTAAAGCAATTGCTGTTATTATTAACTCTCCCGCCAGAGAACCACGGATCTCTGTTTCTGGAACAAGACCAAAACCTAAAACGAGAGCAGGTGTGCCTACAAGGTCATCTTTTACTAGCAGTTTAAATAACTTGCAAAAAGAGGCTCGCAGAGCCTTTTCTTGGGCCCCACGAAATAATGGAGATAAGAATGCTACAAAAGATTCTTATCGCAAAAGAAAGAGTTCTGGTTTGCCACCAACTGAAAGAGTGGCATGGGAGGCAATGACTGGAATTCAAGAGGATCATGCATCATCATATTCTGCAGATGGGCAGGAACGGCTCCCACCAGTTTCAATTGCTGAGGAATGGATGCTTACTGGTGATGTTATTAAGGATGAAGCTGTTCGCACATCACACCGATATGAAAGTGCCCCTGACATTATACTTTTTAAGGTATGCCTGTGATAGTTTGGTTATTGAAATTCTATTATCTATATCATAATTTATTAATAAGTGAATCTATGCTTTGACTTTGTGTTCATGCCTGATATTTATGAGATTTACTACCAATTTCAAAGCGCAGCACTGTAAAAAATTGAGTCTTCTTGTACTTTGAACTTATGCAGATTGCTGTCACACAGGTGATTTTTAGTATATTTCCTGTTCCTGTGATGTGAAAAATTAATGATCAATTGCTTTGCTTGAATCAAAGAATTTCAGCTTTTACAAAGCACATTTCTTATTCATGCAATGATCCTGAATTTTAGAAGATGACGGCTTTTCCTGCTTTGTCTGATTTTATTGTTGACTATGCTCTTGATCTGCTGAAGATTTTTGTCTTCTGTTTCTAGGCGCTGCTATCATTGTGTTCTGATGAATTGATGGCCGCCAAAAGTGCTCTGGATTTATGTATGAATCAGATGAAGAATGTTTTGAGTGCAAGACAGTTATCGGAGAATGCATCGACAGAAACAATTGGTAGAGCATATCATGCGACAGAGACATTTGTTCAGGTATTGGTGTTTGCCTAGCCCAGTTTGTACAGAATGGGAACAACTGTCCTCCATTAAGATGGTAAAAAATGCCACATCGACTAGGGCAACATGTGGTTATGCATTGCTACCCGAGATATTACCTCAGTTCAGTTGCCACCAGCTGCAATATAGTCTGTGAAGTGGATAGTGACATTGATTCTCATGTTGCACTTGCAGGGGCTACTTTATACTAAATCCTTGCTGAGGAAGCTTGTTGGGGGGAGTGACTTGTCAAGTAATTCTGAAAGAAGTAGGGATGCTGATGATGCCTCTTCAGATGCTGGTAACTCTAGTGTAGGCAGTCAGTCCACAGATGAACCATCTGAAATCTTGTCACAGGCAGACATTTGGCTAGGACGTGCTGAGTTGCTCCAAAGCCTTCTGGGATCAGGAATTGCTGCTTCTCTTGAGGATATTGCTGATAAAGAGTCATCTGCTCGTCTCCGTGACAGGTTGATTGTTGATGAACAGTACAGCATGGCTGTATATACTTGCCGGAAGTGTAAGGTAAATGTCATATCTTGAGATTCTAAATATATGCTACCACTCTATGTTGCTCATGTTGAGCTCCTAAATTTTTGGGGCTTCTGTCAGATTGATGTTTTCCCTGTGTGGAATGCTTGGGGACATGCTTTGATTCGGATGGAACACTATGCGCAAGCTCGAGTGAAATTCAAGTAAGTTATCTCTGCTGCAATTTTTTGTCCATAAGTATGATCTTGCTCTCTATCGTCCATGGTGACCATGACCTCACTCTTTATTCTTCCTTTGATGGTTTCAGGCAAGCTCTTCAATTGCACAAGGGTGACCCTACTGCCATCATTCAAGAAATTATCAATACAATTGAAGGAGGTCCACCAGTGGATGTGTCAGCTGTTCGTTCTATGTAAGATGGCATGCAAGTTTCTTATATATGCTTCTAATGATTATGAATACGAGTATCTTTGTGCATAAAATTCTTTGTAGGGTTTCTAATGATTAGAAGTTGAGCCAACGTTGTATAAAGACTTGGGCCTGGAGCAGTTTCTGTTTTCACAATAATGTCTTTCCATTTGGAGAGATAGTGTGGTGTTTCTTGCTGTGATGTGTTGGCTAGGAAGTTTTTTAGTATCTTATTGTTAAATGTTGCAACTCTAGTGTAACTGGTGTGGTTTTATTTTAGAGGAACTAATACTGTCTTTTTGGCATGCATAATTTGAGAAGGATTTTTTTTTCATATGTAGAAAATGTAGTAAAAGAATAAGAAGGATATACTTTCCAAATGATTCCCTCGTAAAATCGTTCTAATAGGACTGATACTGCAGGTATGAACATTTGGCCAGAAGTGCACCAACCATCTTGGATGATTCTCTTTCGGCTGATTCATATCTCAATGTTCTGAACATGCCATCTACATTTCCACGTTCAGAGAGATCTAGGCGTTATCAAGAATCTGCAAATAATAACTCAGCTTACAGCTCTGAGTTTGAAGATGGACCTCGCAGCAATTTGGACAGTGTTCGTTATGTTGAGTGCGTTAATTATTTACAAGAAGTAAGTTGAACTGCCTTTCCAACTTAAGCATATCCTTTAGTTTTTTATGGACATTCTTTTGACTCTGTCAGGTTGTGGTGAATATATTATTATTTTTCAAACACTCATATGTGGGCACAACCAAATGATTAACTAGGGCGGCATGTATACACCTCCTCTTTCCTTCCTCAAAAGATACTGCAAGATTTTGTAATGTTATGTATATTGTGTGGAGTATATTTTAAAATCATAACAATGGCCCCTCCAAATATGAAATAAACTAAAATCTCAAGGAAATTTAATCTTGCTTCTGAAATAAAACTTGACTTTCCTTATTGGTTACAGAATAATTACTTTAATTAAGTAATTTTAAAATTTATTTGAGAAAAAGCACTTACATTTTACATGCATGCATTAAAGAAGACTAGAATTATCTGTAAATAATAATGTCTTGCTAAGAATATTACTTTTTAACTAGTTAGTTTAATAGCAATCAATAAAGTTCTCACATGACAACTTTTTCTTTAACATTGTTCTCAAAAAATTGATAATTGGATATGCTTGCGAACTAAGAAATTAAATAATTCATGTTTTTTAGCATAGTAATTTAATTTCTGTTTTTTCTATCTTTGAATTATTTTTTCACCTTACTTCTGCTGAGTAATTAGGAGACTAATCTCATCCCATTCAACAGATATAAATATAAAGCAATTGGCTTTATGTAAGATAGTGAATATAAAGGCACAAATTATTCATGATTACGGACAAGTCAACAATTTGTTTATTAAGAAAATAATATGCATTACTTAGTGTCTACCACTTTATTCCAAATAAGCTTATGGAATTTATTTCTCTAGTCATTTTTTCATCTAATAAATAAAAGCAAAATCAGCATAGCTTTGCCATGGTACACAGGATGCAAGTGGTGTAGTGTAGTAGCACAAATTTCCATACACCAAACCTCTTAGGAAAAAAATGAAAGATCCTTCATGAGCAGATTTTGTTGTATGGTTGTGTTATATTTTGTTGCCTAGTGTCTTGAATCCTATGTGCACATTGTAAACTGTTGATTAGTTTGCGTGCTGCATGGTTGCACCTCTAGTGCTCCTTGGTCATGTGATAACACAATTATTTCTATTATCTCTTCTTGGTGGTCAGGTCTGTTATACTTATTTTCCTTCTCTCTTTGGACTCTGCAGTATGCTCGTCAGCATTTGCTTGGATTTATGTTCAGACATGGCCACTACACTGATGCCTGCATGTTGTTCTTTCCACAAAATGCTGTTCCACCACCTCCTCAACCTTCAGCCATGGGAGTAGCAACTTCATCTTCATCGCCACAAAGATTAGACCCTTTAGCAACTGATTATGGGAATATTGATGATTTGTGTGACTTGTGTATTGGTTATAGTGCCATGAATGTTCTTGAAGAAGTGATATCGACAAGAATAGCATCTGCAAAACAACAGGATGTAAACCAGCATACTGCTGCAGTCCTTGCACGTATTTGCACCTATTGTGAAACTCATAGGCATTTCAATTATCTCTACCAGTTTCAGGTAAATGGAACTCCCTTTTCCCTGTTCACTTCTTTTTTCTTTCTTCTTTTTAAGATAAAAGGAGCTTCTTGGGCATCAGATTATATCTGGAAGGGATGATCTTTTACCACAGTTACCTTTCCAGTGTATGAAATATGTTCTATTCTTTCCACTCAACACTTCTGAGTAACTATCTGGTTGGGTGGATGCGAATCTTTGTTTTCAACCTGATTCTACATTTCAATGTATTCTTTTCATGCTGTCAGTTTTTTTTCTCTCATTATTGTTGACACAAAAATATTTGCTCACTATGATAAAATGAGTTGACCTAAACCAGGCATAAAGTACTTTCAGAAAGTGATATGTAGCATCTGAAAACAGAACACATGAAAAAAAAGTGGTGGGACAGATGGGGAGACAAAAGTATGCATTGCTCCTTTCAAGGGTAGAAACCCTCTCTTTGCTATATTGTTCACTTTGCATTAGCGGATGGTGAACATGGGAGAAATTCAAGCCAACACTATGTCATAGCTTTGGGCTATTCCAAGGTTTTGGGGAATTATGATTGACTTTGTAATTTTGATTCAATCACCTTCAGTAGGATTGTATTTGTGTCATTATGAATTTATAAGAGAGAAAAAAAACTTTAAAGCAGGGCTCATCTGTGGTTCACTTAAATTCACTCATTGGTTCAGGTAATCAAGAAAGATCATGTTGCTGCTGGACTATGTTGTATTCAGTTATTTATGAATTCCTTTTCACAAGAGGAAGCTGTTAAACACTTGGAGAATGCCAAGGTAACTACTTGATTTTTCTCTCGTCACAGCCCCTTTGTTACATTGCTGAGTAGAAACTGGCTTGTGTTTGTGCAAGAAAAATTCCATAGACTGATAGATCTACAGAGGCAATATCTAATGGTAACTATCAAGGAAAGTGACATTAGTAGAGGTCATTTCCAATTTGAGGAAGTAAACTTTCCAATATATGTATTTGTGTGCTCAAAAGCATATTAATGAAAAGAACTCGTCTAAAGGAACTTAACAGCAAACATTTCTTGACTGCTGTTATGAGAGATGAAACTCATGAATTTTTTTTTCTCTCTCTCATAAGTGCATCATTTACAGTATTTTGCTCTAAATATGTTATGAAATATATTTAACAACTGGTATGCTTCTAGACATCTCTGTCATGATTCAAAAGAGTTCATTTAGACCAGATCACCAAAATTACACGATGGCTATGTTTCTTGGAGCAATCCTTGAAATTAAAGACAATTCTGAATGATCACATAACAGAAATTGTACATGCATATGAATTTATCAAGTATAGATGAGTAATTGTGCATAATAATTTAGCAAGTATAGATGAGTAATTCAAAAGAAATTAATAAATACGTTGTAATGATTATGATCTTTATGATCCTAAGCACTTGAATTATAATGTGAAAGGTAGTTATTGCCGAACTTGAAATCAGTGAAGGTAACGTATTTGAATCAGTTGCAACATATGCGGTGAATAGGAACATTCGGAATAAATGGGTCAATTAACTGACAATTATGGCAGTCTTCAACCATCTTTGGTTGTCTAACTAAAAGTCTTGGTTTTAAGCTCATGCTCAATCACAGCCAGCATGTGCTGCTTCTTATGAGAACCATGGCAATGCAGTGATCATAGGAAAATTATATTCTTACTAAATGTTCTCTTAGCACCATTTTCAAGTTGTTAGTACCCTTGTCTATATTGATCCTGTTTTTATCAATTTTTCTTCTTGGTATAGATGCATTTTGATGAAGGATTATCAGCTCGATACAAAGGTGGAGACTCTACAAAACTTGTCACAAAGGGTGTTCGAGGAAAAAGTGCCTCTGAGAAGCTCACAGAAGAAGGACTTGTTAAGTTTTCTGCTAGGGTTTCAATCCAGGTAATTAGGTCCTACTACACAGAAAAGATGTCTCCTGGATTTTGAAGGTTAATACTTGGTGGTTATTTTCACATGTGAGGCTCTTTCAATTATGATTTCAGACATGGTATACTCCAGACACATCCTTTTTTTTTTTTTTCGTTTCTAGATTATAGTTTTAGTTCTGTGTCGCTAAAGTAGTAATTAAGTGTATTGTGGATTATGTTTGCACGTTTATGTTACCATTGGAATTGTGAAGATTTCATCCCATCCCATGTGCTAAAACCACCATTTAACTTAAGCTTCCAACTAATAAGAACTCAAGCATTTCATTAGAGGCCATTAAGGGAACATTTTTGGTTGTTTGTAGCATTTAGCTTTGTTTGCACTTGAGTCTTTCAGTGGTTTTTCTTCTAGATTTTACTATTTATGAACTGTCAAAGTACAGATCTGTGGTACTAAAGTACCAGTCAAAAACAAAGACAGTAAGTTTGCGAACATGTTGGATACATGCAATTTTTTGATGCATCAATGTGTAAGCTGTCTCTATAACAAGAAAAGAACAATAAGGTATTTCATGACAAACAGACAAAATCATTAGTACCTTAAATAATCATGTTTTCTTCGTGGTTTCAAACAATTAGAGCGTGTTTGAGAATGTGATAGAAGTTGTTTTTTAAAGTGCTTTTCCCTTGGAAATGCATCAAAATAATTTTTTTTTCATTTTGTTTTTATTTTTGACACCAGTACATCAAAACGATCCAAAAACACCGAAAAAAATTAATTTGAAGCTAAAAAAAATCAAAAAAATTGAAAATCATGGTCCAGCTGCACAAACAAACACTGCCTTGGCATACTTAATATGGGCAAAGATCAGAATTATGTTAAAGTTGCCTGTATTTTTTATTTTGTTTGACTCTGTCAGTGGATTTCATTTGTAGGTGGAAGTTGTGAAATCCTCTAATGATTCAGATGGACCTCAGTGGAAACATTCTCTATTTGGAAACCCAAATGATCCAGAAACCTTTAGGTCAGTATTAATAGCACCTCTTATATGTAAAATCAACTATCAAAAAATAAGTAAAACTATCTTGCTTAACAGATTGCTTGCTAAAGATCATGTAGCATGTAAAAAAACTTTATTCAGCGAAGTGCTGTCTATTTTATAAGCTATGGTTCTTCAGTTTTTATTAATTACACGTAGTTTCTTTCCCATTTGATAGTTAGTAAAGACTCATTAAGAGCTCAAATGGGTTTAGCACTAATGCTTGGAAGGATGTATGTTATGTTTCTGTAACTAGAAGAGAAAATAAAAGTAAGAACTGATATCCATCCAAAAAATAATAAAAGAAATAGCTAGAGAAAATATGGATAAGATGTCTTTGTGGGACACAATTGGGATATTGGCAGATTGTTCTGGTGGGAAAAATGTGAATCGTAAGTTTGGGAAGCTGGGAATTCTTTTCCATTCTTATCCTATAACTCATTAGGTTGGAATTGGATCTAAAAAATCCTAAGAATGTCGTATCTTATATCCAGATGATGGGATGGCATTAAATACCTGATTTATTCTTTTAATATTTAATGTTTTCTGTTGTTGGTTGGACCAATATAATTTAATGATGAGAGAGATTTGTCTGACAATGGTCATCGATCCACAGGAGAAGGTGTGAGATTGCAGAAACACTCGTTGAAAAGAACTTCGATTTGGCTTTCCAAATAATCTATGAATTTAATCTTCCAGGTATCCATTAAATTGTTGCTTATCTTCATCAAAAAATTTGTCACAATTTAGTATAGCTTCAGTGTGTCTCTCCTTGGTATAGCTTTAGAGTTGGCTGCACTAGTTTTATGGTTCTTTAAGTCTTCTCATCTTGCAGCTGTTGATATATATGCTGGTGTTGCTGCATCACTTGCTGAGAGAAAAAGAGGCAGCCAGTTGACCGAATTTTTTAGAAATATTAAAGGGACTATTGATGATGATGATTGGGATCAGGTAATGATATCACATTTATGACAATTGGGAATGGTGAAAGCATCCTTTAATATCCTTTGAAGAGTATGTTTTGGTTAGTTAGAGTTGAAATGGGAAAGTGATAAATATTATCTTCAATAGATTGAATTGAATGGATTGGAGCAGGAGTGTCACCCTGAATTTTAGAGTTGCATCATGTGAATTCCATTCAAGTGGCTACATATTTGTTTGCAACATATTTTTGTGATGCCATGCTACTATCACTTAGATTGATATAATAAATTTACAAGAGTTTCTTGAGTATGATCAAGTAATAAATGGCAATGATAAAGCCATATTATCTGCTATTCTTCCTTTTTCCTCTCTCAATGGTATTCTACAGAGGAATTGGAAAATTGTCACATTCTGGGGACTACTTTTGGTGAACCCATTGTTTTTATCTACTCGCATGTTAATATCAAGAAACATCATTATGATGATCATCCTTCCTTCGATAATAAAGGATAGAGAACAAAATGATGTGTTCATGCTGGATGTTTTGATTGAAAATAAAACAAGATACAGATGTCTAATTAAGACGTCAAGAAAATATGAACAAAGCTGGTAACTTATCATATACTCCTGCTTTTTTCTTAGTATCAAATACATTATCCTAATTCCCCCCCTAATTATTGATTCTTGAATTACTTATTTTTATTTATTCCTCACCTTCCTTTCTTCACAAGTTTTCTAAGTCCATAATATCCGTGCTTCTATTTACAGTAAGCATATGTTCTTATGATCACATTTAAATATAGGTCTTGGGAGCTGCAATAAACATATATGCTAATAAACATAAAGAACGTCCTGACCGTCTCATCGGCATGTTAACCAGCAGTCACAGGTAATTTTATATATATAATTTTACACACTTTTATTAATTTTAGTTCATTTTGGAGAAACATCATAAGGAAGATTTATCAGAAAACAAGTGTGATTAAGCAATGCCTTCTTCAAGAAGGATCACAGAGGTTGATTTAGATGTTTTTGTAACTTCATATATTCTGGCCATTAAGTTTGTGGTGAGCTCTGGACTTGATTATAACAGATGTAATTGGCAGCCTGAAACATGTACTTGGAAACAGCCTGTATATCTTGATATATTACTTCTGTTCGCTGTTTACTAATTAGTTTAAAATTATTATGTGATTTAAATAAAGGCTCTGTATATTTTTTGTCTGTGCAGGAAGGTGCTGGCTTGTGTTGTCTGTGGTCGTCTAAAGAGTGCATTTCAAATTGCGTCACGAAGTGGAAGTGTGGCTGATGTTCAATATGTTGCTCATCAGGTTATTCTTTCTATCAACGTAGATTTCACCAAGGGAATTTGTGTCATCATAACTTCAGATGCATTGAATTGACTCATGGTTTAAATACAGATTTATATTTAAAGGAAAATAGTATTGCATATGCACATGACTTTCTGTACTGTGTAGTCAGTTAATTATGATGCCATGTATGCTCTTGCTGGTTTTTTGGTTTTGTTCTCAGATGAAAGTAGTTGTCTTTTAAGAATTGCTGCAAAATTGTGCTTGAGAGAGGCTCTATCATTGGGCTTCCTGGCCCAAGGTCCAAACTACCTGTGCCTAACATATTTTCCCTTAGACCTAATTGGCTTGAAAACTCAGTTCGGCTTCCTTTTTTTGGCATGTTGCTATTTGGAAACTCATGCTGAAACCAGTGTGAAATCCAGTGGTCTATTGTTTTGGTTGAGTGGATTTTCTGTTTGAGTATATACTCGAAGAGTTATGATTCTAGCGCGACTATCTTTCATAGGACCATACATAACCTTAGGATCCAGTTACTGTGCTTGGACTGCTCTGGTTGTCGTATCAGTAACATTATGAAAATCGCATTTCAAGCCAGAGCGTCATTGCTCCGTCAGTTATATTTTGATTATTTCTGAATATCTTGGTTTTTGTTCTTTATTACTGTCTTTTTTTCTTCCCACTTGCTTGTAAGAAAAAATCTCATATCCTTGTGTTACCATATTGCAGGCATTACATGCAAATGCACTGCCAGTACTTGATATGTGCAAACAGTGGTTGGCACAGTACATGTAATTTGTAGCTCATGAGAAGTGCAGTTTTACTCTAGGCCAATATGATTGGTTGTAACGATAGAAGTAATTCCGAGCACCACTCTAGGATGCTGAGATGAACACAGTTTCCTTCAAAACCTGCACTTTATGAACTCTCAGAGCGTCAGCATTTGAGGTCTGTTCCTATGTTTTTTAGCTTCCAGCTGCTCTTACAATCCCTACCATTGAACACAGCGTGCATGGTGTTTGATGGGTTGCTAAGTCTCGAGGACATGTAGAGAAAACTACACCACAAGGCTAGTCAGATATTACACAGGAGCTCATCGGCATTCTGCCCAGACACTCAAACAAGATATTCAACTGGAATACTTTTGGATACTAGAGATTTTAATTTTGGAACCTTTTGGATACATGACATAACGGTGCAACGACTGCTCAGTGAGGGGGCGTCGGTGTCATTATACAGGAATTTGTGGGTATAAAAAGATGTATAGCACTGAAACGGCTTCGACTTCAAATTTGTTCATTTTCGCATCTGTAATTTATGAGGTTAGATAACTAGGAATGAAAACAACAGAAAGAAAGAAAGAGATAGCAGGTTTTCTGTTTTCCTTTTGGAATAATTTCGTGGGCGTCTGCTCCTTGACGTTTCTCTGTGCTTGTTATATTTTGTAACATTGTAGCTTATTTTGTGGTCAACACGAGTTCAAGCATTCGAAGATAATATTAGTAAGCGCTATAATACCAATGGTGGGACAAAAGCAAAATGCTGCCTGAGGACTTCTCTGAGCAGACAAAAAAAAAATTAGGTATGAATGTGCAATCAGTATATGATGCTTTCGCCTTCCAAGCATGCAGGCAAAATTATTGCTATAAAAGATTGGGATTTTGTATTTGCGCAAGCAGAGCTGGGTATGGGATTGATCGGTTCCTCTATCTTCATCAATAGTTCAAGGGCAAACCACCTAACCATTTGTTTCTTTCTTCTTCAGAATTGCTTTTCTAATACATTTCATTCTAAATGGAAATTAATATAAATGATTGCATCGATTTATAGAAGCGGGAAGCATGATCTTATTTCTCCTCTAATACAAGAAATAGAGGAGTTGAGGAACAAAATCTTATTTATTTATGTTGATGCGGAGAATATACACCAATAATACACTTATAGTGATGTCAGCACGTTGTATAAGTGGCAGAAATCCAGAATTCCCAATGGGTTTCAAATATTGCCAAGCAGCAGCAGCACGAGACTAGCTGTTGCTAGTTTGTTTGGCAGTGTGGTTGCGGTTGCTTTTCAAATAGCTTTTCGTGCCAAAATACATGTCAATGATGTTTTTTTATTTTTTTAAAATTATTTTTAACATCAGCACATCAAAATGATTTGAAAACACTAAAAATATATTAATTTCAAGTTAATAAAAAAATAAAAAATTTTCAAATTTTGTCAAAAGCGCTTTTGAAACGCAGAAACAAACAGGGCAAATTAATAGTTTTCAACGTCATGTATTAAAAAGAAAAAACTACATTATAATATTATATAGATCCAAATTAATTAAACAATCGTCCCAACTTTTAAAATAATAGATGTTCTTTGAAAGGTCATTTAACATCTCCCTCGAGCCCTTATAATATTAATATTACAAGTTTGCCATTAAACTAAAAAAAAAACCACTTGGCATTTCATTGAACACTTTGTTTACAATCTCGCTAGGAATTCATCTTTTGTCGCCGCGGCCACCAACAATAATAATTTGAGGGTTTTTTTTTAATGTTTTAAAAAAACCCTTAAAAATTAACATCTAGGCATAAGGGAAAACAAATGTTTTTTTATTCAATTTTGAAAATTAATCTTGGGTTTGATTTTTTTTTTAAGAGAGAAATGTTGATTTAAGC